>Ga0187842_1000131_pt1 | contig 39398 bp, 33 predicted proteins | sample SpaLakP09_SKY_41_FD_134514 | JGI IMG/M metagenome (GOLD analysis project Ga0187842, IMG submission 134514) | Oligotrophic lake water microbial communities from Sparkling Lake, Wisconsin, USA - SP09_SKY_41 | ecosystem: Environmental > Aquatic > Freshwater > Lake | place: USA: Sparkling Lake... | reverse complement strand
GGCCGGCCTGCCCACGGCCCAGCACGGGCATTTCCGCAGCCTGGACCGCATCACCCTGCGCGGCCGCGTCGAGTCTATCCACGTGCTGGTGCTGGATACCTCGAATGGCGGCGACGTCGCCGCGACACAGTTCGGTGACGTTGTCCGCTCGGCCGAGCCCGACGGCATACGCCTGGTCTGGCTTGATCTGGACCGCGTGTTCGACGCCGCAGCCATGCCCATCGTGCTGGGCCGCAGTGTTCAGGCCACCTATTGCATCACCGATGCCCGCGTGTCGCGCTCCCATGCGCGCATCGACTGGCATGGCAACACCTTTTCCCTGACCGATCTCAGCTACAACGGCACTTATGTGCGCTTCGGTACCGACGGCGAGATCCTCAACCTCAGGCGCGGTTCCTGCACCCTGCACGGCAGTGGCGTGATCGGCCTGGGCAGTCCGCCGACCGACCTCAGCGCGCCCAGCGTCCGCTTCGAGGTGCTGCACTTTGCCGACACCCAACCCGGCCAACATTTCAGCGGACGCTCCGGCGGCTGACCTCAGAATCGACCCATGCGCTATCAACCCGAACCCGCCTTCTCCCACGGCCAGACGCCGCGCACCGCCGTGCTGCTGTGCAATCTGGGCACGCCCGACGAGCCCACCGCGCCGGCGCTGCGCCGCTACCTGGCTCAATTCCTCAGCGACACCCGCGTGGTCGAGATTCCGGCCATCGTCTGGAAAGTAATCTTGCACGGCATCATCCTGCGCGTGCGCCCGGCCAAGTCGGCGGCCAAGTACGCCAGCGTCTGGATGCCCGAGGGCTCGCCGCTGCGCGTCTGGACCGAGCGGCAGGCCAAGCTGCTGGGCGGCTATCTGGGTGAGCGGGGCCATGTCGTGACCGTGCGCTGTGCGATGCGCTACGGCAATCCCGGCATCCCGCAGGTGCTGGACGAATTGGCCGCACAGGGGGTGACCCGGGTGCTGGTGCTACCGGCCTATCCGCAATATTCGGGCGCAACCACGGCCAGCACCATCGATGCCGTGACGCAGTGGGCGACCCAGCGCCGCAACATCCCCGAGCTGCGCTTCGTCAACCGCTACCACGACGACCCCGGCTTCATCGCCGCGCTGGCGAGCAGCGTGCGCGAGCACTGGGAGCGCGACGGCCGGCCCGACAAGCTGGTGATGAGCTTTCACGGCATGCCTGCGCGTACGCTGACCCTGGGCGACCCCTACCACTGCGAATGCCTGAAGACCGGCCGCTTGCTGGCCGAAGCGCTGGGCCTGAGCAAGGAGCAATATCTTGTGACCTTCCAGAGCCGTTTCGGCAAAGCCAAGTGGCTGGAGCCCTACACCGAACCCAGCCTCAAGCGCCTGGCCTCGGAAGGCGTGGCCCGCGTCGACGTGATCTGCCCCGGCTTCAGCGCCGACTGTCTGGAGACCCTGGAAGAGATCAGCCTGGAAGCCCGCGAAGCCTTCCTCGCCGCCGGCGGCAAGGCCTTCCACTACATTGCCTGCCTGAACGACAGGCCCGACGGCATGCGCGCCCTCACCGCCCTGGCCGAGCGCCACCTGCAGGGCTGGCCCACGCAGGTGGCGCCCGACGCGGCGGCCCTGCAGCGCCAACGCGAGGCCGCGCTGGCGCTGGGGGCGCAAGCCTGATCAGCGGCGCCGGCGCAGCGCCGCGGCCGTCCCCAGCAAGCCGGCCAGCATCAACGCCCAACTGCCTGGTTCCGGCACGGGCACAGCGGTGAACGTGGCGCCGCCGTTGGCGCTGAACGTGAAGTCGCTGATCGTGTAGCGATCGGACTGGGCCGTGAAGCTGGCCGTGGCGAACAGGCCGTGCGCCAGATCGCTGTCGCCACCCGCACCGCGCGAGCGGAAGAAGGTGTCCACATCGAAGCCACCGCTGCTCTGGAAGGCATTCGGATCGGTGGTGCCGAGGAAGCGGAATTCCACCTTCAGCGCCGACAGATCCAGCAGCGAGCCCTCGCCGAACACCAGCTGGTCGGTCTTGAAGCCGCCCATGCCGTCGCTCTCCACCTCCATGATCAGCCGGCTGCCGGCCGCGGCCGAGTAGGCCCCGTTAATGGTCATCGTTCCCGGCGAATTGCCCGGGCTGAAGATGCCGTAATTGGTGACGGTGCCGTTGATCGTGCCATTGCCGCCGAGGAAGCCATTGGTGCCGATGACGATGGTCGGCGCCGTCAGCACGCTGTTGTTGATGACCATGGTGGCGCTGCCGCCATCGACGTCGCCACCGCCAGTCAGTTTGCGGCGTCCGACGCCCACCCAACCGGCCGTCAGGGTCGAGTTCTCGCTGACGATCAAGGTGCCGTCCGAGCCGCTGAGGCGCCCGATGTACAGCGTGCCATCGCCGAGGTCGATGCTGCTGGCGCCACGCACGCGAGCAAAGCCCGTCCCATCGCGGCCCACGGTCATATTCGCCAAGCCAGGAGCGGCGCCGACCTGGATGGTGGAGCCGCCGGACAGCGTCAGGCTGCCATCGCCCAGCGGGAATACGCCACTGCCCCCCAGACTCAGGCCGGCGCCGGCGGAGCCCATATTGCTGATGTTGACCACACTGCCGTTGCCTATCGTGACCACCCCTATGCCCCCACCGACGCCCACACCCAGGCCGGCCCCCGAGAGATTGTTGCCGGTCTGCTGGCCACTCAGATTCAACACGGCGGCGTCCAGCTTCAGCACGCCCACACCGCCGGAGCGACCGACAAGCATATTTCTGGCGCTGACCATCCCCTGGTTCTGTACCGTCAGCTGACCATTGCTCTGCGGCCCGTGGCCGATGCCGATATAGGGGTCGCTGCCGCTGATCGCGATCTCGGAGCCGGCGCCCGACACCAGCGCAATGCCCTTCCCGCCATTTGCGACGTCCGAGATGCCGCCGATCAGCAACGAGGTGCTGCGCGAATTGGCCACCGTCGATACCGCCTGGCCTTCCATCAGCAGCTTGCCGCCGTTGGTGATGCTCAAATTCCCCGAGCCTTCTCGACCGATACGCACCAGCGGATTGAAGGCCTCGCCCGGCCCTCCACTGGCGAGCACCGAGGCGGCCTTCAGGCTGACCACCGACCCGGCACCATCGATGTTCAAGGTGCCCGAGGAGGCCGCGTCACGACCCAGGCTCAGCTGTGGCCCGTTGGTGCGCGCCTCGGTGGCGTTGAACAGGATCCTGCCGCCGTTGCGAACGTTGACCACGCCTGTGCCATTGCGGCCGATATCCATTACCGCGTTCTGCTGCGAGCCGGCCACGGCCGTCGTGGCCAGGCCGGTCATTGACAGCAGTGACCCGCCGCCATCGATCAGCAACTCGCCAAACGAGCCGTCCCGGCCCACCGAGGTGTACCAGGCCCCACTGACCCCGGCGCCGCTCAGCACCGACAGCGATGCGCTGCCCAAGGCGCGGCCGACCTGCAGCACCCCGTTGTCGCCGATGAAGGCCACCATCGAGCCCGCTCCCCGCACGCTCATGTCGGTGCGACCACCACTGGAGAGATTCAGGTAGTTGTAGGCATTGGCGGGACCCTCGAAGCGCATCAGACCGCCGTCACGAATATCGATATTGGCCACGGCATAGCGGTCGTTGGCGGTCGAGATGCCGGCATCGGGCGTGATCGTGGCGCCTGTGACCGCGTCCCAGCCCTGCCCGCCGACGACCACCCAGCGCGAGCCCGAGCCGCTGATCAGCACATTGCTGACGCTGCGCTCAAACCCGGTGCTGGAGGTGTCCCATTGCCGGGTGCCGATCTGGGCGCGGTCGGTCTTCAACTCGCCCCCGGCCAGCACGTTGACGTTGGCCGACACGGTGGCTCCCGGTGTGCCATAGGTGTAGCCGACCAGGTTCTGGATGGCCAGCCCTGGATGGCCGACGAACAGCTGATTGCCGATGCGCACCTGGCTGCCGGCGCCGGTCACGTTCAGCGTGGCATTGTCACCCGCCGCCCCGCCGACAAAGGAGTCGCAGTAGTGGAACTGGATCAGGCAGGCGCTGAACTGGGTGCTGGTGTCCAGCGTGGCGCCGGCGGCCACCGTCAGCACGCCGGTGCCCCAGTCGCCGACGAGCAGGCGCTGCGTCTGCGAGCCAGTGCCATTGCCGACCAGCTCGATCCGGCTGCCAGCGCCGCTCAGCAGACCCGAGCCACTGCCGCCGCCGCCGTTGCCGAAACTCAGGCGGGCGGCCTGCAGGAACGAGCCCCCATCGACGAGCAACGACCCTGCGCCGCCGGCGCCGACCCAGAAAGCGGTGCCGGGCGCCAGGGTATCGCCCGGACCCAAAGCCGCCGCCGCGGGATTGGAGTTGATGCTGCCGGTGGTCGATATGCCCGCCTGCCCGGGCAAGGCCCACAGGGCCAGTGCCGCGGCCAGGGCGATCGGAGCGACAGGCTTCAGCTTGAAGCGTTGCGGCGCAGCGCCGCGGACGGAGGCAACGGGCAAATGCATGGCTTGATCCTCGTGTTGCGCCCCGGCGCAGGGGCCGGGGACATCCGAGAATAAGCAGGGCACCACCTCAAGTCATCATCAAACCGATGACATCACGCCTTCGAGTTAGGGGGCGAACAAACCCTGAAGCCTAGGCCCGCGCGGCGCGCTGAGCCCTCCATCGCATCACCCGCGGCGCCACCAGCACCAGCACGACGACGACCAGCAGGCCGGCCGACATCGGCCGCTGAAAGAACACCCCCCAATGACCCTCGCCGATCGACAGCGCATTGCGCATCTGCGCTTCGGCGATGGGGCCGAGAATCATACCCACCACTACCGGCGCGGTCGGGAAGTCGAAGCGCCGCATGACCACGCCCAAGAGGCCGATGGCCAGCATCAGGTAGAGGTCGAAGGCGCTCTGGCGCATGCCATAGACGCCGACGGTGGCGAAGATCAAGATGCCCGCGTAGAGCTGCGGCTTCGGGATCTTCAACAGCTTCACCCACAGGCCCACCATCGGCAGGTTCAGCACCAGGAGCATCACATTGCCGATGTACAGCGAGGCGATCAGCGCCCAGACCAGGGTAGATGAAGTCTGGAACAGCTGCGGCCCGGCCTGTATACCGTAGTTCTGCAGTGCGCTCAAGAGAATGGCCGCAGTCACCGAGGTCGGAATGCCCAGCGTCAGCAGCGGCACCAGAGTGGCCGTCACCGCCGAGTTGTTCGCCGCCTCCGGCCCGGCCACGCCTTCGATTGCACCGGTGGTGCCGAACTCATGCTGGTGCTTGGACAGCTTGCGCTCGGCCGCGTAGCTCAGGAAGGTCGGAATCTCCGAGCCGCCCGCCGGAATGGTGCCGAACGGAAAGCCGATGAAGGTGCCGCGCAACCAGGCCGGCCAGGAGCGCTTCCACTCGGCCTTGGTCATGTGCACCGAGCTCATCTTGTTCAGCTCCTGGGGGCTGCGACCTTCGTAGAGCGCGTTGTACAGCGTTTCACCGACGGCAAACAGGCCCACAGCAACCAGCACCGTCTCGATGCCGTCCATGAACTCGGGAATGCCGGCCGTGTAGCGCACCTGGCCGGTGATCTGGTCCAGGCCGATCAGGCCCATGGCCAGGCCGATGAACAACGCCGTCATGCCGCGCAGCGTGCTCTTGCCCAGCACGGCGCTGACCGTCGTGAAGGCCAGCAGCATCAGGCAGAAGTACTCCGGCGGGCCCAGGGTGACGGCAAACTCGGCCACCACCGGCGCGAACAGCGTCACCAGGATGGTGGCAATCGTGCCGGCCACGAAGGAGCCTATCGCTGAAGTGGCCAGCGCCGCCCCGGCGCGGCCGTTCTTGGCCATCTTGAAGCCCTCCAGCGCGGTCACCATCGTGCCCGTCTCGCCCGGGGTGTTGAGCAGGATGGAGGTGGTCGAGCCGCCATACATCGCGCCGTAATAGATGCCGGCAAAGAAGATCATCGAGGCGGTCGGTTCGACCTGCGAGGTGATGGGCAGCAGCATCGCCACCGTCACCGCCGGGCCCAGGCCCGGCAGCACGCCGATGCCGGTGCCGATGACGCAGCCCAGAAAGGCCCACAGCAGATTGATCGGTGTACCGGCGGTGGCAAAGCCGCCCAGCAGTTGGTTCCAGAGTTCCATGAAAGCCCCTTAGATCCAGCCTGAGGCCGTAAGCCCCGGCAAATTGATCGCCAACAGCTTGGTGAACATCCAGAACACCGGTGCCGCGACAGCCAAGCCGGTGATGGCGTCGATCAGCGAGCGCTTGAAGTCGCCACCGGGCTTGCCCTCGGCCAGTCGCAGGCCGCGCACGGCCAGCGCAAAGCACAGCGTGCAGGCGAGGATGAAGCCGATCACGGTGATCAGGCTGGCATTGGCCACCACGCCGGCGACCACCCAGACGAAGGCCTTCCAGTCACCCTGCACGGCGCCGGACGGCGTCTCCATCTCGCGGTAGCCGCCGGTGCGTGCCTCCCAGATCAACCAGGCGCCGCAGATCAGCAGCACCACGGCCACCAGCCAGGGCAAGGCGTTCGGGCCGACACCGGCGTAGCCGGCATCGGACGGAATGAAGAACGCGCCATAGACCATGACGGCGCCGACCAGCAGCGCGCCAACGCCCACCAGCGATTGGTGGAGCACGGGAGAGGATTGGGACGTCATGCGCCCTCCGTCTGAAGATGGAATGGGAATGGGCGGGCCGCGCCGGCCCGCCGGTCACTGAATCGCCCCCTGGCGATTCAGATCATGCCGGACTTGACCATGGTCGCGCGCAGCGACGCGAACTCGCGATCGACGAACTCGTCGAAGGCCGGGCCGGTCAGCAGGGCCGGGGTCCAGCCGTTCTTCTCCAGCGCCTCGGCCCAGGCCTTGGACTTGGTCGCCTTGACGATCATCTCGGTCAGCGCCTTGCGCTGCTCGGGCGTCACGCCGGCGGCAGCATAGACGCCGCGCCAGTTGCCGATCTCGACGTTGTAGCCCAGCTCCTTCAGGGTCGGGATGTCCAGGCCCTTCAGGCGCGTCGGCGAGGTCACCGCCACGGCGCGCATCTTGCCGCTCTCGATGTATTGCTGGAACTCGCTGTAGCCGCTGCCGCCCACGGTGACGTTGCCACCCAGGATGGCCGCGGTCGCCTCACCACCGCCGCGGAAGGGCACGTAGTTGATCTTGGCCGCATCGACGCCGGCCTCGCGCGCCAACATGGCAGCTGCGATGTGCTCGGTCGAGCCGCGTGAACCACCGCCCCACTTGACGCTGCCAGGGTCCTTCTTCATCTGCTCGACCACGTCCTTCATGGTCTTCAGTGGCGAGGTTGCCGGCAGCACGAACACGTTGTACTCGCTGGTCAGGCGCGCCAGCGGCGTGGCCTGCGACAGGTTCACCGGCGGCTTGCCCGTGATGATGCCGCCCAACATCACCGCGCCCATCACCATCAGCGCATTGCCGTCACCCTTGCTGGCATTGACGAACTGGGCCAGGCCGATGGCACCTGCCGCCCCGCCCTTGTTCTCGTACTGCACCGAGGCCGCCACGCCGGCGTCCTGCAGGGCCTTGCCCAGCGCTCGGCCGGTGGTGTCCCAGCCGCCGCCCGGGTTGGCGGGAATCATCATCTTCAAGTTGGCCGAGGCAAAGGCCGTGCTGGGCAGCACGCCGGCAGCGGCCAGTGCGGCCAGGGACTTCAGGAAGGTGTCGCGACGCATGGTTTTGTCTCCATCAGTGGTATTTGAATGCCTGCATGTTCGCGTGCGAGGCTGTCAGTCGGCTGTCCAGCGACCTAGGGCAAATGCTAGGGTCGCCGCCGGGGCGGATGCTAGGCTTGGCGGCATGAAGCTGCTGCTTGTCGAAGACGATCCCGCCATGCAACTGACCCTGGCCCGCGCGTTCGAGCGTCGCGGCATGCAGGTCGTCAGCTGCGGCGACGGCCTGCGCGCGTTGGACCGCTGGCAGGCCAGCCTGCCCGATGTGGTGCTGCTGGATCTCAGCCTGCCCGGGCTCGACGGCCTGGACGTGCTGCAGCAGGCCCGTGCCGCCGGCCTGAAGACGCCGGTGTTGATACTGACCGCCCGCGGCACCGTCGGTGACCGCATCCTCGGCCTGAACAGCGGCGCCGACGACTACCTGCCCAAGCCCTTCGACCTCGACGAGCTGGAGGCCCGCGTGCAGGCGCTGGCCCGGCGCGCCGGCAGCGAGAGTGCCGGCACCACCCGCCCCGGGCGCGAGTTTTGCGGCATGCGCCTGGACGCCGACAGCGGCGCGATCTACTTCCAGGGCACCGTGCTGGAGCTGACCCCGCGCGAGGGCGCCCTGCTGCGCGCGCTGCTGGCCCGGCCAGGCCATGCGGTGGCCAAGGAGCGGCTGTTCGAGCTGGTGTTCCAGGGCGAGCCGGACGTGCAGATCGAGGCCATCGAAGTGGTGGTCTACCGCCTGCGCAAGCGCATCGCCCAGACCGGCGCCCAGCTGGTGACCCTGCGCGGCCTGGGCTATCTGCTGAAGGCCGGGGTATGAGGGATCGGACATGAGGATCCTCAGCCGAGGCGGCCACACCTCGCTGCGCCGGCGCCTGGTCATAGGCATCCTGCTGCCGGTGATCGCACTGATCGCCTTCAACACCGTCAGCCTCTACCGCCAGGCGCTGCAAGCGGCCGACACCGCCTATGACCGCACCCTGCTGGCCTCGGCCAAGTCGATCGGCGAGCTGCTGGAGGTGTCGGGCGCCGGCACCGACGCACGGCTGCGCGCCACCGTGCTTTATTCAGCGCTGGAGCCCTTCGAGGCCGACAACCGCAGCCGGCTGTTCTACCGGGTCAGCGGTTTCCAGGGCGAGATGGTGTCGGGTTTCGACGACTTTCCGGCCTGGCGCGGCAAGCTGCCCACCCAGGGGCCGTACGCCGCCCTGGTCGATTTCTACGACGACAGCTATCGCGGCCTGCCGGTACGCGTGGCGGTGCTGCTGCAGCCGGTGGCCGGCGCCGGCGGCCAGGGCGTTGCCACCATCCAGGTGGCCGAGACGCTGGAACTGCGCCAGACGCTGGCGCGCAAGATCCTGGTCGAGACCCTCTGGCGCCAGGCCCTGCTGGTGATCGTGATCGTGGTCGTCGTCGTGCTGGTGGTGCAGCGCGCCACCCTGCCGGTGCGCCGCCTCAGCGCCCAGCTGCTGGCCCGTGGCGAGGACGATCTGGCCCCGGTGGAGGCCCCCGACGCGCCGCGCGAATGGCTGCCCCTGGTCGAGGCCACCAACCAGGTGGTCGCCAAGCTGAGGCATTTGCTGGAACACCAGAAGCGCTTTGTGCGCGATGCCTCGCACCAGCTGAAAACCCCGCTGGCGGTGCTGAAGACTCAGGTGCAATCGGCCCTTCACGGCGATGTCGAGCCGATGCTGGCGCTGCGTGAGATCAACACCACGGTCGAACGCGCCACCCAGCTGGCAAATCAGATGCTGGCCCTGGCCAAGGTCGAACAGCTGCGCCAGCAACTCGAACCAGCGCCGGTGCAGGACTGGGCGCAGGTGACGCGGGCGGTGGCGCTGGACCTGTCGGCGCTGATCGCCGAAAGCCAGCTGGACTTCGACATCGCCACCGTGGCCGCCCCGATACGCAGCTATGAACGGGCGCTGCGCGAGCTGACCCGCAATCTGCTTCACAACGCCGTCCAGCACAGCCCCGAGCAGGGCAGGCTGAACATCGCCCTGGTGGCCGACGCCAACTATGCGGCACTGACCATCAGCGACAGCGGCCCCGGCCTGAGCGACGCCCAGCGCGACAAGCTGTTCCTGCCCTTTGCCGCCGGCGAGAAACGCCAGGGTTCGGGCCAGGGCTCGGGCCTGGGCCTGGCGATCTGCCACGAGATCGTGCTCTCGCTGGGCGGCAGCATCAGCCTGGACAATCTCGTCCGGGGCGGGCGCGTCATCGGGCTGGCGGCGACGGTCAGGTTGCCGTTGGCCGACGATAGAGGACAATAGAGAAGATTTTGCGGGCCAGACCTTGCCGTACTCGGCGAGCTCTGGCCCCAACCGGATGAGACAGGACCTTGAACCTTGAGACTGGACAAATGGCTTTGGGCCGCCCGCTTCTATAAAACCCGCTCGCTGGCTGCCGAGGAAGTCGGCAAAGGTCGGGTGCAGGTGAATGGTCAGGCGGCCAAGGCCGCCAAGGAGTTGCGCGCGGGCGATCTGCTCGATCTGCGCCAGGGCCAGATCGCTCGCACCGTGCGGGTGCTGGGCTTGAGCGCCGTGCGCGGCCCCGCGCCCCAGGCCCAGGCGCTCTACGAGGAGACCCTTGAGAGCCTGGCCACCCGAGCCAAGGCCGCCGAGCAGCAGCGCCTGGCGCCCGAGCCGGCCGCCAGCATCACCGAGGGCCGCCCGACCAAGCAGGACCGGCGCCGCCTGGCCGACTGGGACCGCTGGAGCGCCGGCATCGACTGACCAAGCCTGCCACAGCTACGCCGATTTCGCGGCTTTCGGCGAATTCGTAGAAATCCCCCTCTTGAAACCCAGGGCAATGGGCCCACATCAAGCCGGAACCTTTGTTCGGCCTGCTTTTCACTGACCATGACCAACGACAACTCCACACCCCAAGAGCCAAGCGCACCCGGCACGGCAGACGCCGAAGCCGCAGCAGCCGCAAGCAGTCCCGCCACGCCCGAGGCCCAGTTGGCCGAAGCTCAGGGCCGTCTGGCAGAAATGTCCGACGCCTATCTGCGTGCCAAGGCCGAGGTGGAGAACATCCGCCGCCGCTCGGACGACGAAATGTCCAAGGCCCGCAAATTCGCCGTCGAGGCCTTCGCCGAGGCCATGCTGCCGGTGATGGACAGCATGGAGGCGGCGATCGCCATGCCCGACGCCAAGGTCGAGCAGGTGCTGGAAGGCGTGCACGCCACCAAGCGGCAACTGGCCAGTGCGCTGGAGCGCAACAAGGTGCTCGAGATCAACCCCGCCGCCGGCACCCGGTTCGACCCGCACCAGCACCAGGCGATCAGCGTCGTGCCGGCCGAGCAGGAAGCGAACACCGTCGTCATGGTGCTGCAAAAAGGCTACTCGATCGCCGACCGCGTGCTGCGGCCCGCCCTCGTGACGGTGACCGCGCCTCGTTGAGGACTTGGGGATAGACCTTGACGCGCAGCGGCAAGCTCTGTCCCCAACTGATTATTCACAGCCGCCGTGACTTGAAAGACGGCGACTTATCCACAGATTAGCGGTAAGACATTTTTAGTTAGTTGGGGACAGAGCTTGCTGAGTACGGCAAGGTCTTTCCCGCAAAATCATCAGGAGAAGAACATGGGCAAAATCATCGGCATTGACCTGGGCACCACGAACTCGTGCGTGGCCGTCATGGAAGGCAACACCACCCGCGTGATCGAGAACAGCGAGGGTGCGCGCACCACGCCGTCCATCATTGCGTATCAGGAAGACGGCGAGATCCTGGTCGGCGCCTCGGCCAAGCGCCAGGCCGTCACCAACCCCAAGAACACGCTGTACGCGGTGAAGCGCCTGATCGGCCGCAAGTTCACCGAAAAGGAAGTGCAGAAGGACATCGACCTGATGCCCTACAAGATTGCCTCCGCCGACAATGGCGACGCCTGGGTCGAAGTGCGCGGCAAGAAGCTGGCGCCCCCCCAGGTCTCGGCCGAAATCCTGCGCAAGATGAAGAAGACCGCCGAGGACTATCTCGGCGAGGAAGTCACCGAGGCCGTGATCACGGTGCCGGCCTACTTCAATGACGCCCAGCGTCAGGCGACCAAGGACGCCGGCCGCATCGCCGGCCTGGACGTCAAGCGCATCATCAACGAGCCCACCGCCGCGGCCCTGGCCTTCGGCCTGGACAAGCATGGCAAGGGCGACCGCAAGATCGCTGTCTATGACCTGGGTGGCGGCACGTTTGACGTGTCCATCATCGAGATCGCCGACGTCGATGGCGAAATGCAGTTCGAAGTGCTGTCGACCAATGGCGACACCTTCCTGGGCGGCGAAGACTTCGACCAGCGCATCATCGACTACATCATTGCCGAGTTCAAGAAAGAGCAAGGCGTCGATCTGGGCAAGGACGTACTGGCCCTGCAGCGCCTGAAGGAAGCCGCCGAAAAAGCCAAGATCGAGCTGTCGAACTCGACTCAGACCGACATCAATCTTCCTTACGTCACGGCCGATGCCTCGGGCCCGAAGCACCTCAACATCAAGCTGACCCGCGCCAAGCTGGAGTCGCTGGTGGAAGAGCTGATCGAGCGCACCATCGCCCCCTGCCGCACCGCCATCAAGGATGCCGGCGTCAAGAACAGCGAGATCGACGACGTGATCCTGGTCGGCGGCATGAGCCGCATGCCCAAGGTGCAGGACAAGGTCAAGGAGTTCTTCGGCAAGGAGCCGCGCAAGGACGTCAACCCTGATGAAGCCGTCGCCGTGGGCGCCGCGATTCAGGGCCAGGTCTTGGGCGGCGAGCGCAAGGACGTGCTGCTGCTGGACGTGACGCCGCTGAGCCTGGGTATCGAAACCCTGGGCGGCGTGATGACCAAGATGATCCAGAAGAACACGACCATCCCGACCAAGTTCTCGCAGACCTTCTCCACCGCCGATGACAACCAGCCGGCCGTGACCATCAAGGTCTTCCAGGGCGAGCGCGAGCTGGCCGTGGGCAACAAGAGCCTGGGCGAGTTCAATCTGGAAGGCATCCCCCCGTCGCCGCGCGGCATGCCCCAGATCGAAGTGACCTTCGACATCGACGCCAACGGCATCCTGCACGTCGGCGCCAAGGACAAGGCCACCGGCAAGGAAAACAAGATCACCATCAAGGCGAACTCGGGCCTGTCCGAGGCCGAGATCGAGAAGATGGTCAAGGACGCCGAAGCCAACGCCGTCGAGGACAAGAAAAAGGTCGAGATCGTGCAGGCCAAGAACCAGGCCGACGGCCTGGTGCACAGTGTGCGCAAGTCGATGACCGAGTACGGCGACAAGCTCGATGCCGATGAAAAGGCCAAGATCGAGGCCGCCATCAAGGACGTCGAGGACGCGATGAAGGGCGAGGACAAGGCCGACATCGAAGCCAAGAGCGAGGTGCTGGTCACGGCCAGCCAGAAGCTGGGCGAGAAGATGTATGCCGACCAGCAGGCCGCCGCCGCGGCTGCCGGCCCGGCCGGTGGCGATGCCCCGCAGCAGCCGGCCGGCGACAGCAAGCCCGCCGACGACAATGTGGTGGACGCCGAGTTCAAGGAAGTCAAGGACAAGAAGTAAGCAACAAGGCACCGGGCCAGCCCGGTGACCTTTCGCCGCGTGAGAGTGTGCTGAACCTGGCGTTCATCCCTCCTCGCGGCGTTCTCATTTGACGAACAGCCCGGACCAGCCCATGGCAAAGCGTGACTATTACGAAGTCCTCGGTGTTGCGAAAACCGCCACCGACGACGAGATCAAGAAGGCCTACCGCAAGCTGGCCATGAAGCACCACCCCGACCGCAATCAGGGTGAAGGCGCCAAGGCGTCGGAAGAGAAATTCAAGGAGGCCAAGGAGGCCTACGAGATGCTCACCGACGGCCAGAAGCGCGCGGCCTACGACCAGTACGGCCATGCCGGCGTCGACCCGAATATGGGCGGCCGAGGCGCCGGCCCCGGCGGCGAGGGCTTCGGCGGCTTTGCCGAGGCCTTTGGCGACATCTTTGGCGACATCTTCGGTGGTGCCGGCGGCGCGGCCGGTGCGCGGCGCGGCGCGGGCGGCCAGCAGGTCTATCGCGGCAGCGACCTCAGCTACGCAATGGAGATCTCGCTGGAGGAAGCCGCACGCGGCAAGGAAACACAGATCCGCGTGCCGACCTGGGAAAGCTGCGAGACCTGCAGCGGCACCGGCGCCAAGCCCGGCACCACGGCCAAGGGCTGCGGCGCCTGCAATGGCAGCGGCACCGTGCATATGCGCCAGGGCTTCTTCTCTGTGCAGCAGACCTGCCCGCACTGCCACGGCACCGGCAAGATCATCCCAGACCCCTGCATGACCTGCAACGGCCAGGGCAAGGTCAAGAAGAGCAAGACTTTGGAGGTCAAGATCCCGGCCGGCATCAACGAGGGCATGCGCATTCGTTCGGCCGGCAACGGCGAGCCCGGTGTGAATGGTGGCCCGGCGGGCGACCTGTACATCGAGATCCGTATCAAGCAGCACGAGATCTTCGAGCGCGATGGCGATGACCTGCACTGCACGGTGCCGATCAGCTTCACCACCGCGGCCCTGGGCGGCAGCATCGAAGTGCCCACCCTGGGCGGCAAGGCCGAGATCGATCTGCCCGAGAGCACCCAGCATGGCAAAACCTTCCGCCTGCGCGGCAAGGGCATCAAGGGCGTGCGCTCGTCCTACCCCGGCGATCTGTACTGCCACTTCAGCATCGAGACTCCGGTCAAGCTGACCGAGCACCAGCGCAAGCTGCTGAAGGAGTTGGACAAGTCGCTCAAGGACGGCGGCGAGCGCCACTCGCCCAACGCCAAGAGCTGGACGGACAAGGTCAAGGACCTTTTCAAGTAATTGGGGTTGGACCTTGCTGTACTCAGCAAGCTCCGACCTCAACTGATCAGAGAATTGGGGATGGACCTTGTCGCGCAGCGGCAAGCTCCGTCCTCAACTGATCAAAGGCTTTGGGGATGGACCTTGTCGCGCAGCGGCAAGCTCCGTCCTCAACTGACCAGAATGTTTGTTGATCTAGGTCAAACACACAGCCCTCGGTAGAACTCCCAGTTCAATTCGCTTGTGCGATAGCCGATAAAACCTGCAAGAGCCACCGACAGCCCACCCACACTTTGTTCCTTCCCGCCCCCTTGCCGACCTGCAAAGCGCTTTTGCGCAGGCCGAGCCATGACACAGGGGTAAGTCCATGATGATGCTGGACAAGGAGATTGCCACGGCCAGCGCCCTGGTGATCGACAGCAACCCGACCTCTCGCAGCGTGATGTCGGCCCAGTTGCGGGATCTGGGTGTGGGCCTGGTCAAGCAGGTGGGGCGTGTCACCGAGGCGCGCCTGATCCTGGAGCACAAGCAGTACGAGATCGTGCTGTGCGACTACCACTTCGACGGCGTCGAGATGTCGGGGCAGGACTTGCTGGACGAGTTGCGCCGCGAGCAATTGCTGCCCTACTCCACTGTGTTCGTGATGGTCACCGGCGAGGCCACCTATGCCAAGGTGGCTGAGGCCGCCGAGGCCGCGCTCGATGGCTATCTGCTCAAGCCCTATTCCGCCACCTCGCTGGCCGACCGCCTGACTCAGGCCCGCCATCGCAAGAAAGTGTTGAAAGACATCTTCGAGGCGCTCGAGAAGCAGGACTTCGAGCTTGCTTCCAATCTGTGCGTGCGGCGCTTCGAGGCCCGTGATCAGTATTGGCTCTATGCCGCACGCATCGGCGCCGAGTTGCTGCTGCGGCTGGACCGCCACGGCGAGGCTCGCAAGCTCTATGACGCCGTGGTCGAGGCCCGCACCGTGCCCTGGGCGCGGCTGGGCGTGGCGCGCGCCCATCTGGCGGCCGGCGACACGGTGGCCGCGCGCCGCACGCTGGAAACCCTGATCGGCGACATCCCCGGACATGCGGACTCCTACGACGTGATGGGCCGGGTGCAGATGGAACAGGGCGAGATCGGCAGCGCACTGGAGACCTACCGCCTGGCCGCACAGCTGACGCCCGGCTGCCTGCTGCGCCAGCAGCATTGCGGCACGCTGGCGTTTTACATGGGCCACAAGGAGGAGGCGCTGAAGATGCTGGAGCGCACCGTCAGCGCCGGCCTCAAGTCCAAGCTGTTCGACATGCTGACCATGGTGCTGATCGCCCTGCTGCGCTTCGACAACAAGGACAGCAAGGGCCTGCTCTATGCCCACGAGACGGTGCGCCGTGCGATAGAAAACGACGCCGACTCGCGGCGCCTGCGTCGCTTCGAGAAGGTCATCGCGGCCATGCGCCTGCTGCTCGACCGCAAGCTCGGCGATGCGCTGGAGCTCGCCCGCGAGCTGGCCAAGGAAGTCACATTGGAAGACTTCGACATCGAGGCGGCCAGCAATCTGGTCGCGCTGTGGACGCGCCTGTCGCAGCAGGAGATCCAGCTTGACGAGATGGAGGGCATGATGCGCCTGGTGGGGCTGCGCTTTTGCACCTCCAAATCCAGCACCGAGATCTTGGTCTCGGTGGCCGAAAAGTCAGAGCCCGCAACCAGCATCATCCGCGGCTGCCAGTCCGAGATCACGGCCTTCGCCGAGCAGGCGATGAGCCACTCGATGCGTGGCCGGCCGCGCCTGGCGGTGGAGTCGCTGATCAGTCGCGGCACCGAGACGCGCAACGCCAAGCTGATCGAGCTGGCCGGCCTGGTCGTCAAACGCCACCAGGAGCGCATCGAGAACGGCGCCGAGCTGCTGGCCCAGGCCGATGAGCTGCAGCGCAGGTTCTGCCAGCCCAGTACCGGCGTGGTCAGCAAGAAGCGCGGCGGGCGCAGCGCCGGCGGGATGGTGCTGCGGACCTGAACCGAAGCTGAACCATCCCGTCGCCGTCCCGCCGCCCTCCCGCCTTTTGACCCGGCCGGAATCATGGGCTTCGGTGACAATAGCGCTCCTCCCAGCCGCGCCTTCTGCATGCCCAGCCTTCTCTCGCCCAAGACCCAACGCTCCCCGCTGCTGCTCGCCTGGTTGACCGCCCTGTGGTTGGGCACCCTGTGCAATTGGCCTTTGTGGAAGGCCCTGCTGGCCCTGCCCGAGACGGGCAGCCCGCGCGGCCTGCTGTTCGTGCTGGCCTTTGCCGGCATCATCACCGGCGTGCTCGCGGCGCTGCTGAGCCTGGCCGCCTGGCGCCTTACGATCAAGCCGGTGGCGATGCTGCTGCTCGTCAGTGCCGCGGCTGGCGCGCACTTCATGGGCACTTACGGTGTGGTCATAGACGACACGATGATCGTCAACGTGCTGCAGACCGATGCGCGCGAAACCCGCGACCTGCTGAGCGTGCGCATGTTCGTCACACTGGTGCTGCTGGCCGGCCTGCCCTCGGTCTATCTATGGCGCACCCGCCTGGTAGCCATGGGCTTCGGGCGCCAACTGCTGCGCAATCTGGGCGGTGTGCTGCTCGGGCTGGTGCTGGCGGTAGTCTTGTTGATGGCCTGTTTTGCCGACATGGCGTCGACGATGCGCAATCACAAGTCGCTGCGCTATCTGATCAACCCGCTGAACAGCTACTACGCGCTCGGCCAGGTGGCATTCAAGAAGAGCAGCAAGCCCAGGGGTCCGCCGCAAGTCGTCGCGGCAGATGCCGTGCTCGCCGCGCGTCCGGACGGCCGCAAGCCGCCGCTGCTCCTGCTGGTGGTCGGCGAAACGGCCAGGGCGATGAACTTCTCGCTCAATGGCTATGCACGTGCGACCAATCCGGAATTGACCAAGCTTGATGTCTTGAGCTTCCGCGATGTCAGCTCCTGCGGCACCAGCACGGCCGCTTCGCTGCCCTGCATGTTCTCGCACCTGGGACGCGAGCAGTACGGCAACAACAAGGACCAGCACCAGGAGAACCTGCTGGATGCGCTGCAGCGCGCTGGCCTGGCCGTGTTGTGGCTGGACAATCAATCGGGTTGCAAGGGCATCTGCGAGCGGGTGCCCAACGCGATGGCCAATGTCGCGGCCAGCGGTGCACCCGCCCTGCCTGAGGCGCTGTGCGATGGCCCCGAGTGCCTCGACGGCGCCCTGTTGCATGGCCTGGATCAGCGCCTGGAGGCACTGCCCGCCGAGCGACGTGCCAAGGGCGTGGTGCTGGTGCTGCACCAGATGGGCAGCCATGGCCCAGCCTACTACAAACGCTCGCCGGCGGAGCTCAAGCCCTTTCAGCCGGAGTGCAAGACGAATGTGCTGCAGAAGTGCGACCCCCAGCAGCTGATCAACGCCTACGACAACTCGATAGCCTATGCCGATCGCGTGCTTGCGCAGTCGATTGCCTGGCTCCAGCAAAAGACGCCGAGCTTCGATCCGACCCTGCTCTACCTGTCTGACCATGGCGAGTCGTTGGGCGAGAACAACCTCTATCTGCACGGCATGCCCTATGCCTTCGCGCCGCGCGAGCAGACGCACATTCCGATGGTGCTGTGGCTGCCCGAGGCCGGCAGCGCGGTCGCCAAGAGCTGCATGCGCGGCAAGCTCGATCGGCCTCTGTCGCACGACTATCTGTTCCATAGCGTGCTGGGTTTGATGGGCGTGCAGACCCGCATCTACCAGGGCGACCGCGACTTCTTCGCCAGCTGCAAGACCAAGCCATGACTAAAGCGGGCCAGCCCTTCAAGCGTGACCTGATCGTCTGCGGCCTCCTGCTGCTGGCCCTGCTGGCCTGGGATGTCCTGGGCTGGGATCTGGCGCTGACCCGCCATTTCGGCAGCACCGAGGGCTTTGCCTGGCGCGAACATGGCTTCACCAGCGGCCTGCTCCATCAGGGGGGCCGGATGTTTGGCTGGGCCGTGTTCGTGGCCCTGGTCTTCAATGTCTGGAAGCCCTTGCCTGGTCTGGCAGCCATGCCGCGCCGGCTGCGCCTGTGGTGGCTGCTGAGCACGATCTTCTGCCTGATCCTGATCCCGGTGCTGAAGCGCCTGAGCCTCAGCAGCTGCCCCTGGGATCTGCAGGAGTTCGGCGGTATCGCCCAGTATGTGAACCACTGGCGCTGGGGCGTGGCCGACGGCGGCCCGGGCCGCTGCTTCCCCTCCGGCCATGCCTCGGCCGCCTTTGCCTTCATCGGCGGCTATTTCGCGCTGCGCGAGCAGCACGCCCGGCTGGCCCGCGGCTTTCTGATTGCCGTCTGCAGCCTTGGCGTCGTGTTCGGCCTGGCCCAGATGGCACGTGGCGCGCACTATCCCAGCCACACGATGTGGACGGCCTGGATTTGCTGGAGCAGCACAATGCCGCTGTTCCACGCGTCGCGGCGCTGGTGGAACGGTCGGGGCTAGAACAACTCGGTCTGCGCCCCACCCGCATTGGGACGCTCGGGCACCCTGAACTGGCTCAGGTCCAGCGAGAAGCGCTGGCGGTTGAGCCCCAACCGCGCGCACGCCTTGTGCATACGCTGCTGCATCAGCTCGGCCCACAGGCCTTCGCCCTTCATCCGCGAGCCGAAGTTCGGATCATTGTCCTTGCCGCCCCGCATATCGCGTATGCGCGCCATCACCCGGGCGGCGCGGTCCGGGAAGTGCTGCACCAGCCACTGCTGGAACAGCGGGTTCACCTCCCAGGGCAGGCGCACCGGGATGCTGAACGCCGTGCGCGCGCCGGCATTGGCGCCGGCCTCCAGCACACGCTCCAGCTCCGGCTCGTTGATGAAGGGAATCAGCGGCGAGACACTGATGCCCACCGGCACGCCGGCCCTTGCCAGCTTCTCCATCGTCTCCAGCCGCCGCGCCGGTGCCGCCGCGCGGGGCTCCATGATGCGGCTGAGCCTGGCATCCAGGCTGGTGACGGACAGATAGACGGCCACCAGTTGCCGCTCGGCCATCGGCACGATCAGGTCCAGGTCGCGCTCGATGCCGGACGACTTGCTGATCACCGAGAACGGGTGATGGTGCTCGCTCAGCACCTCGATGATGGCCCGGGTGATGCCTAGGCGGCGCTCCACCGGCTGGTAGGCGTCGGTGGCCGCGCCGATGCAGATCGGATGCGGCTGATAGCCACGGCCGGCCAAGGTGCTGCGCAGCCGCTCGGCGGCATTCATCTTGGCGACGATGCGGGTCTCGAAGTCCAGCCCCGGCGACAGGTTCAGGTAGCTGTGCGTAGGCCGGGCAAAGCAGTAGATGCAACCATGCTCGCAGCCGCGGTAGGGGTTCAGCGAGAGCTCGAAGAAGATGTCGGGCGAGCTGTTGGTGTTGACGACGCGCCCGGCCTGCTCTTCGATGATCTGCGTGGCCGGCGGCAGGTGCTCTTCGTCGGCCAGCTGGTCCAGGGTGCCCCAGCCATCGTCGAAGCCTTCGCGCTCGTCGCTGTCGAAGCGGTGGGCAATCTGCCAGGCCGTGCCGCGACCCTTGCGCGGCGGCGCCACGGTGGCGCGGCCGTCGGCCCGCGCCTCCTCGCTGGGCACGGCAGTTATGGGGATGAAACGTTTCTCGCGGGGGGGCTGCATACTGTGACTATATACAGCATTCAACCACCCTCCCGGCAAAAAACAGATCCGGGGCAAGCCTGTTTCAGTAGTCCGGCCCGCCGTCGCTGGCCATGCCAGGCGCCAGGTTGTCGAACTTGGTCAGTGGGCGCAGGAAGGTCAGCTTGACCGTGCCCACCGGGCCGTTACGCTGCTTGCCGATGATGATTTCGGCAATGCCCGGCTCCTTGCATTCGTCCTTGGTGTAGTACTCGTCGCGGTAGATGAACATGATGATGTCCGCGTCCTGCTCGATCGCGCCCGACTCGCGCAGGTCGGACATCATCGGCCGCTTGTCGGGCCGCGTTTCGACCGAGCGGTTCAGCTGCGACAGCGCGATCACCGGGCACTTCAGCTCCTTCGCCAGCGCCTTCAGGCCGCGCGAGATCTCGCCGATCACGGTGGCCCGGTTCTCCTCGTTGCCGCCGCTGCCGCTCATCAGCTGCAGGTAGTCGATGATGATCAGCCCCAGCTTGCCGCATTGGCGCGACTGGCGGCGCGCACGCGCCCGCACCTCGGACGGCGACAGGCCGGGGCTCTCGTCGATGAAAATGCTGGACTTGCTGAGCTTGTCCACTGCCTCGGCCAGGCGGCTCCATTCATCGTCGCGCAGCGCGCCGGTGCGCAGATGGCTCTGGTCGATGCGGCCGATCGAGCCGACCATACGCAGGGCCAGCTGGGCGGCGCCCATTTCCATCGAGAAGATGACGACGGGCAGGCCCTCGTTGATGGCCACGTTCTCGCCGATATTGATCGCGAACGCCGTCTTGCCCATCGAGGGGCGTGCGGCCAGCACGATCAGATCGCCCGGCTGCAGGCCCGCGGTCATGCGGTCCAGGTCGTAGAAGCCGGTTCTTACGCCGGTCACCTCCTCGGCACCGTTCTCGGCCAACTCGTTGACACGGTCGAGCAGCTCGATGACCAGCTTGTCCATGCTCAGAAAGCCCTGCTTGGTGCGGGTGCCCTCCTCGCCAATTCGAAAGATCTGTGCCTCGGCCTCGTCCAGGATGGTGTTGACCGGCGTGCCCTGCGGATTGAAGGCCTTGGTGGCGATCTCGTCGCTGGCCGAGATCAGCTTGCGCAGAATCGCCCGCTCGCGGACGATTTCGGCATAGCGGCGCAGGTTGGCCGCGCTGGGCACGCTTTGCGCCAGCGCATTCAGATAGGTCAGGCCACCGCATTCATCGGCCTTGCCCAGGCTTTGCAGCTGCTCGTAGACCGTCACCACGTCGGCCGGCTTGCTGCCATTGATCAGGCCGCCGATGGCGGCAAAGATCGTGCGGTGCTCGTAGCGGTAGAAGTCGGATTCGGTGACCAGGTCGCCGGCGCGGTCCCAGGCCGAGTTGTCCAGCAACAGGCCACCCAGCACGCTTTGCTCGGCCTCGACCGAATGGGGCGGCACGCGCAGGCGGGCCACCTCGTCATCACGCGGCTCGGTGCCGGGGAAATTGCTTTTGGAGAAGACGGCTGACATGGCTGGAACTATACGGCGGGAAGGCTCCCACCCCTGTGGACAACACTGTGGGCAAGCTGGGGAGTCGCTGGGGGCAAGCGACTCTTTTGTAACCTTGGCGCCTCACCATGAAAAAAGGCCGGCAATGCCGGCCTTTCTGGTGCACTGCATGCCCAAGGCATGCGAGAGCCTGTCCGATTTACTCGGCTTCGGCGACCACTTGCACGGTCACTTCAACCACCACATCGGTGTGCGGAGCAACGCTGACCGGATGCTCGCCCACGGTCTTCAGCGGGCCGTTGGGCAGGCGAACCTGAGCCTTGGCGATCGTGAAGCCCAGCTTGACCAGCGCTTCGGCGATGTCGGCATTGGTGACCGAGCCGAACAGACGGCCGTCCACGCCAGCCTTTTGGCTGACGCGCACGGTCTTGCCGGTCATCGACTCACCCAGAGCCTGGGCAGCGGCCAGCTTCTCGGCGGCAGCCTTTTCCAGTTCGACGCGCTTGGCTTCGAATTCCTTGATCGCCACTTCGGTCGCACGGCGAGCCTTGCGCGAAGGGATCAGGAAGTTGCGTGCGTAGCCGTCCTTGACCTTGACGATATCGCCCAGGTTGCCGAGGTTCGCGACCTTTTCAAGCAGAATGATTTGCATGTTGGGTGACTCCTCAGACCTTGTGCTGGTCGCTGTACGGCAGCATGGCCAGGAAGCGCGCGCGCTTGATGGCAACCGTCAGTTGACGCTGGAAGAAAGCACGCGTACCGGTCAGGCGAGCGGGCGTGATCTTGCCGTTTTCGCCGACGAAGTCGCGCAGGGTGTCGATGTCCTTGTAGTCGATCTGTTCGACGCCAGTGACGGTGAAGCGGCAGAAACGCTTGCGGCGGAACAGCAGCGACTGGGTATTGCGCTTGGGCTTGCGGTCCTTGGAGAACCGGCCTTTACCACGAGGTGGTGCCATTTTTAGACCTCTTTCAATTCAATCCGGAACAAAACAAACAGTGCGAGCTTTCAGTCCAGGGCGGTGATGTGAAACACCGTACCGCGACCGTTGCGCTGGGCAGCGAGAAAGCCTGTGAAACAAGCCGACTCTCCGATCACCAGCGCGCTGACCCGCTGTGACAAACCGCCTATCACCACCGCTTTGAGCTCCATCGAGACTTTGCGCAGGGTTCCGGCTTCCTGGATTTGCGACTCGTGCTTCAGGCACATGTCGATCACGGGCAGACCGGCGGGTGTGTATCTCACAGCGCCTCGTTCCAGCAGTTGCGCGCTCAGAACCAAGTGGTTCACGGCGGGCAGCGCAGGGACGTGGCTCGCGGCTATGGACTTCAGGCAGTCGCTTCCTGCGACACCGGGGCCTTGCGGGCCTCTTCGCGCTCAACTGCCTTCATCATGATCGAAGGTGCAGTTTCGGCCTTGGGCTTGACCACCGTCGGGTGGCGCAGCACGGCGTCGTTGAAGCGGAAACCCGTTTCGAGCTCAGCCAGGACTTCCTTGCTGACTTCGATGTTCAGGCACAGATAGTGGGCCTTGGCCAGCTTCTGGATCAGGTAAGCCATCTGACGACGGCCCCAGTCTTCCAGACGATGGACCGTGCCACCACCGGCGGTGATCAGGGTCTTGTAACGCTCCAGCATAGCCGGAACTTGTTCGCTTTGATCCGGATGGATCAGCAGAACGATCTCGTAATGACGCATGTTTACTCCTTGTGGATTCCGAACCTTGGAGGGAATCGGGTTCGTGGAAGCCGTGCTGCAGCGTCAAAGTCGCAGCGACGGCAAGGTGAAGCCCACGATTATAGCCTGATGTGCCTGGGTTTGCCGCACAATCGGCGACGCTTGGGCATCAGCGCCCGGTGCGGGGCGTGCGCAGCCAGTCGACAAGGTCGCCCTGCTCCTGGGACGGCCGGGGCGTGAGCAGGCTCACTGCCACCATCACCGCAAAACCCAGCGGCACGCCGAACACACCGGCCGAGATCGGCTGAATGCCCCACCACAGCTCGATCGGCGAGCTGATGCCCAGCAGATTGCGCAGCCAGGGATGGGTGGTGGCCAGGTAGTAACAGGTCAGGCCCAGACCGGCGGCCATGCCGCACAGCGCCCCCCAGGTGTTGGCACGTTTCCAGAACACGCCCAGCACCAGGGCCGGAAAGAAGGCCGCCCCGGCAAACGAGAACGCCGCCGAGACCAGGAACAGGATGTCGGCCGGTTTCTGCACCGCCACCGCTGCCGCCGCCAGCGCGACCACCAGCAGCAAGGCCTTGGAGATGGTGACGCGCCGGGCTGCTGTCGCGTTCGAATTGACCATGCGGTAGTAGAAGTCGTGCGACAACGCGCTGGAGATGGTCAGCAGCAGGCCATCGGCGGTGGACAGCGCCGCCGCCAGGCCGCCGGCCGCCACCATGCCCGAGACCACGTACGGCAGGCCGGCAATCTCGGGCGTGGCCAGCATCACGATGTCGCCGTTGATGGCCATCTCGCCGAGCTGGAAGATGCCGTCGCGGTTCACATCGCTGACCGACAACAGGCTGGCGTCCACCTTGGACCATTGCGCGATCCAGGCCGGCAGCTGGTCGAACGGCGTGCCCACCAGCACATTTAAGACCTCGAACTTGACCATCACCGCCAGCGCGGGCGCCGTAACGTAGAGCAAAAAGATGAAGACCAGCGACCAGGTCACCGACTCGCGCGCCTCCCGTACCGAGGGCGTGGTGTAGCAGCGCATCAGGATGTGGGGCAAGCCGGCGGTGCCCACCATCAGGCAGAACACCAGGGCCAGAAAGTTCAGGCGCGAGCTGTCGTAGCTGCTGCGCGCCTGTGCGTCGCCATCCGGATCGCCGGCAAACTGCTCGGTATGGGTGTGCATGCCGGCCAGCGGCCGCGCGCGCGCTTCGTTCAGCGCCTGGGCCTTGGCCCAGACCTCACGGGCCTCGCTGGCGCTCTTGGGCAGGGCCGCCAACGCCTTCTCGGCGGCCTGCACCTGGGCCAGCCCCGCCTCACCGGCCTTGAGTTCGGTCACCCGGGCCTGGGCCGCGGACCTATCCCGAGCCAGTGTGGCCGGCACATCGCCGAGCTTTTCCTCGAACTGCCGCGCGCGCTGCTTGAAGACCTGGATCACCTCCAGCTCCTTGGGATCCTTCATCAGCTGCTGTTCGCGCTCGCTGACCTGCTGCAGCTGGTAGCCGTAGACCAACTGGGGCAGCGGAATGCCGGTCTGCTTGACCGACAGCCAGACCACCGGAACCAGATAGGCAATGATGATGATGATGTACTGCGCCACCTGGGTCCAGGTGACGGCCCGCATGCCGCCCAGGAAGGAGCACAGCAGCACGCCACCGAGGCCGACGAATACGCCGATCTCGAAGGTCAGCCCGGTCAGCCGCGTGGTGATCAGGCCCACGCCATAGATCTGCGCCACCACATAGGTGAACGAGCACAGGATGGCGGCGAGGATGGCGACGCCGCGCACCAGATGGCTGGCATAGCGGGCGCCCAGGAAGTCGGGGATGGTGTATTCGCCGAAGCGGCGCAGATAGGGCGCCAGCAGCAGGGCCACCAGGCAGTAGCCGCCGGTCCAGCCCAGCACGAAGGCAGACCCGAGTAGCCCGACAGATAGAGGCTGCCCGCCAGGCCCAGAAAAGAGGCTGCGCTCATCCAGTCGGCGGCGGTGGCCATGCCGTTGTACATCGCCGGCACGCGCCGGCCGGCCACGTAGTACTCGGTCGCGTCGGTGGTGCGGCTCATGATGCCGATGCAGGCATAGAGCGCCACCGGCGCCAGCAGGAAGATGAAGCCTATGCCCGACTTGGGCAGGCCCATGCGCTCCAGCAAGCCCATGCCCAGCACAAAGGCGATGAAGCCCACCGTGTACCAGCCATAGATCTTGTTGAGCCTTCGCTTGAAGGCGGGCACGCTCATGGTCCGCTTGTCTCTTTGTCGTTGTGAGGCCGTGGCCCATCATCGGCATGGCAGCCCGGCTGGCAATCCTGATCTTCCCGGCCCGGACCGCGCACTGCACATGAAAAACGGCCCCGAAGGGCCGTTGCACGACGCGTGCTGTAGCTTAACGCTTGGCCAGCCGGGTCCAGGTGTCGACCACGCTATCGGGGTTCAGCGACATCGAGGCAATGCCTTCCTGGGCCAGCCAGTCGGCAAAGTCCGGGTGATCGCTGGGGCCCTGGCCGCAGATGCCGATGTACTTGCCGGTGGCCCGGCAGGCGGCAATGGCACGCGAAATCAGCGCCTTGACGGCCGGATCCCGCTCGTCGAAGTCACCGACCAGTTGCTCGTGGCCCGAGTCGCGGTCCAGCCCCAGCGTCAGCTGGGTCAGGTCGTTGGAGCCAATCGACATGCCGTCGAAATGCTCCAGGAACTGCTCGGCCAGGATGGCGTTGCTGGGCACCTCGCACATCATGATCAGGCGCAGGCCGTCGTGGCCCCGCTTGAGACCACGCTCGCCGAGCATGGCGACGACGCGCTCGGCCTGGCGCACCGTGCGCACAAAGGGCACCATGATCTCGACATTGCTCAGGCCCATGTCGATGCGCACGCGCTTCAGGGCCTCGCATTCCATCGCGAAGGCGTCCTGGAAGTCGCCGCTGATGTAGCGCGAGGCACCACGGAAGCCCAGCATCGGGTTCTCTTCATCGGGCTCGTAGCGCGAGCCACCGATCAGCTTGCGGTACTCGTTGCTCTTGAAATCCGACAACCGCACGATCACCGGGCGCGGCCAGAAGGCGGCGGCGATCGTCGCAATGCCCTCGACCAGCTTGTCAACATAGAAGGCACGCGGCGACGCGTGTCCTCGGGCCACCGATTCGACCGCCTTCTTCAGGTCCGCATCGACATTCGGATAGTCGAGGATGGCCTTCGGGTGCACGCCGATATTGTTGTTGATGATGAACTCGAGCCGCGCCAGGCCGACGCCGGCGCTGGGCATCTGGCAGAAGTTGAAGGCCAGTTGCGGATTGCCGACGTTCATCATGATCTTCACCGGGCAGTAGGGCAGCTCGCCACGCAGCACCTCGGTGACTTCGGTTTCCAGCAGACCGTCGTAGATATAGCCGGTGTCGCCTTCCGAGCAGGCCACGGTGACCAGCTGGCCATCCTTCAGATGCTCGGTCGCGTCGCCGCAGCCGACCACCGCCGGGATGCCCAGCTCGCGGGCGATGATGGCGGCGTGGCAGGTGCGGCCGCCGCGGTTGGTGACGATGGCCGCCGCGCGCTTCATCACCGGCTCCCAGTTCGGGTCGGTCATGTCGGTGACCAGTACGTCGCCGGGCTGGACGCGGTCCATCTCGGCAATGCTGTGCACCAGGCGCACCGGGCCGGTGCCAATCTTCTGGCCGATGGCACGGCCTTCGGCCAGCACGGCACTGTGACCCTTGAGCTTGTAACGGTGCTCGGCCTTGCCCTCCGCCTGGCTCTTCACGGTCTCCGGGCGGGCCTGCAGGATGTAGATCTGGCCATCGATGCCGTCACGGCCCCATTCGATGTCCATCGCGCGGCCATAGTGCTGCTCGATGATCAGCGCGTAGCGGGCCAGCTCGGTCACCTCGTCGTCGTTCAGCGAATAGCGGTTGCGCTGCTCGGGCGCGGTGTCGACGGTCCGCACCAGGCGGCCGGTGGCGGCTTTCTCTTCGGGCGTGGCGAACTCCATGCGTATCAGCTTGGAGCCCAGGTTGCGGCGGATCACGCCGAACTTGCCACGGGCCAGTGCCGGCTTGTGGACGTAGAACTCATCCGGGTTGACGGCGCCCTGCACCACCGTTTCGCCCAGGCCGTAGCTGGATGTGATGAAGACCACGTCCTTGAAGCCGGACTCGGTGTCCATCGTGAACATCACGCCCGACGAGCCCAGGTCGGAGCGCACCATGCGCTGCACGCCGGCCGACAGAGCCACTTCGCTGTGCTCGAAGCCCTTGTGCACGCGGTAGCTGATGGCGCGGTCGTTGTACAGCGAGGCGAACACTTCCTTGAGCTTGTGCAGCACCGTCTCGATGCCGACGACGTTCAGGAAGCTTTCCTGCTGGCCGGCGAAGGAGGCGTCGGGCAGGTCTTCGGCCGTGGCCGACGAGCGCACCGCGAACGAGGCATCCGGGTTGCCGGCGCTGATGCGTGCGAACTCGGCACGGATGGCCGCTTCCAGATCGGCCGGGAACGGTTGGGCCTCGACCCAGCCGCGGATTTCGGCACCGGCCTCGGCGAGTGCGCGCACGTCGTCGGTGTTCAGCGTGGCCAGGCGGGTCTTGATGCGCTCATCCAGGCCTTCGTATTTCAGGAAGGCCCGGAAGGCGAACGCGGTGGTGGCGAAGCCACCCGGCACGCGCACCCCGCTGGCGGCAAGCTGGGAGATCATTTCGCCGAGGCTGGCGTTCTTGCCGCCGACCACCTCGACATCGGTCATTCTCAGGTGCTCAAACGGTAGGACCAATGCGGTCGCGTTGGCAGACATAGGGAAACTCCATAAGGTTGAAAAACCGGGGTTCCTGCGCTGTCAACCATGCCATGCGCGGCGCGGCAAACGCGGCGGCGCATGGGTCTGCACCCATTTGTAGATTCTGATTCGAGGGAGGCAGTGTGCACGGACTGGCGTCGCGGGTAAGTTAGGGCGGATTCTACGGGCAAGCCCTTCTATGATGGGGGCTTACCCTGAACTCAATGCCCCGCCATGCCCAATCGCTCTGTGTACTTTGTCTCGGACGGCACGGCCATCACGGCCGAAACCTTTGGCAAATCGATACTGGCCCAGTTCCCGGGCAAGCCGCGATTGGTGCGCCGGCCCTTCATCGACTCCGAAGACAAAGCCAGGCAGGTGATCAACGAGATCAATGTGCTGGGCGAGACCGAAGGCAAGCGGCCGGTGGTCTTCGTCACCCTGGTCGATATGACGGTGCTCGCGTTCTTCAAGGCCCATTGCACCGGGCTGGTACTGGACATGTTCAACACCTTCATCGAGCCGCTGGAGGCCGAGTTCGCCGTCAAGTCCAACCACCGCGTGGGCCGTTTCTCCGATGTGGCCAAGAGCCAGGAGTACCACGACCGCATCGAGGCGATCAACTTCTCGCTGGCCCATGACGATGGCCAGGCGACGCGCAATATCGAGGCCGCCGACGTGATACTGGTCGGCGTCAGCCGCTGCGGCAAGACCCCGACGTCCCTCTACCTGGCCATGCAGCATGGCATCAAGGCCGCCAACTACCCGCTGATCCCCGAGGACTTCGAGCGCGGCAAGCTGCCCTCGATGCTGGCCCCGCACAAGAAGCGCTGCTTCGGCCTGACCATCGATCCTGACCGGCTGAGCCAGGTCCGCAACGAGCGCCGCCCGGGCAGCAAATACGCCTCGCTGGCGAACTGCCGCTACGAGGTCAACGAGGCCGAGCTGATGATGAAGCGCGAGGGCATTGCCTGGTTGTCATCGACGCACAAGTCGATCGAGGAGATCTCGGCGACGATTCTGCGGGACATCAAACCGGATGCCCTGGCCATTTACTGAGGGATGACGAGGCGCTGTCTGGCCGATTCGTACAGGCAGATCGCCGCCGCGCTGGCCACGTTCAGCGACTCCTCGCCGCCCGGCTGCGGAATGCGCACGGTCAGCGCGCAGCGGGCCATCAGGTCCTCGCTGATGCCTTGGCCCTCGTGGCCCAGCACCCAGGCGCAGGGCCTGGGCAGCGTCAGCTGCTGCAGCTCGCGCTCGGCGTAGGAACTGGTGGCCACCATCGCCGCCTGCAGACCGTCCAGATCGGCCAGGCTCAGGCCCTCGACCAGGTTCAGCGCGAAATGCGCGCCCATGCCGGCCCGCAGGACCTTGGGCGACCACAGCGCGGCCGTGCCTTTCAGGGCAAGCACCTGGCGCACTCCTAGCGCCGAGGCGCTGCGCAGGATGCTGCCGACATTACCGGCGTCCTGCAGCCGGTCAAGGATCACGCTGTCCACCCCCGGCAGCACCGCAGCCGAAGCCAGATGCGGCACCTCGAAACCCAGCTCGGCCGGCGACTCCAGGCCGCTGATACTTTTGAACAGCGCGCGGGGCACGATCACCACCTTGGGCGCCTGCTCGGCCAGCGCGCGCAGCTCCGGCTGGCCCCAGCCCTCCTCGGTCAGCAGGGCCAGGCTCAGCGCATGGCCGCGTTGCAGGCAGGCGCGGGCCAGGTGATCGCCCTCCAGCCAGACGGAGCCCAACTTTCGGTAGGCGCCGGCGTCCTGCGACAGCTTGCGCAGGCGCATCAGCAGCGGGTTGTCGCGCGAGGTGATGTGCAGGGGCTGCTTCGTCTGGCTCATCGCGCCTGCTCCAGGCAAAGTCGTACCGGGCCGAACGTGCGCCTATGCCATGCGCAGGCGCCGTGCTCGCGCAGGGCCTGCAGGTGCTCGGCCGTCGGATAGCCCTTGTGGGTGGCAAAGCCGTAGTGCGGGTGGGCCTCGTGCATGGCCAAGCACTGACGGTCGCGCGAGACCTTGGCCAGGATCGAGGCCGCCGAAATGGCCTTGACCTTGCTGTCACCCTTGACAATGGCCTCGGCCGAGATCAGCAGCTGCGGAATGCGGTTGCCATCGACCAGCACCTTGGCCGGCTTCAGGCGCAGGCCCTCGACGGCGCGCTTCATCGCCAGCATCGTCGCGTGCAGGATGTTGAGCCGGTCGATCTCCTCGACGCTGGCCTCGGCGATACAAAAGCACAGGGCCTTGGCGTGAATCTCGTCGAACAGCCGCTCGCGCGTGCGCTCGCTCAGCACCTTGGAGTCGTTCAGGCCCTTGATCGGTTGCAGCTCATCGAGGATTACCGCCGCGGCCACCACCGGGCCGGCCAATGGCCCACGGCCGGCCTCATCGACGCCGGCCATCAGACCAGGGCCGTCCCAGATCAAGCCGAGCTGTTCAGGCCTTGTTGAGGATTTTCGCGATGGCATCGGTGGCAATCCGGGCGGTGTTGCAGCGCAGCAGCTGGTGCTGTTCCATGAAACGGGCCCGCGCCGCTTCGCAGCGGGCCGGGTTGTCCAGCCAGGACAGCGCGGCCGCCGCCAGGGCCTCGGGCGTGCAGTCGTCCTGCAGCAGCTCGGGCACCAGGAACTCGCGGGCCAGCACATTGGGCAGGCCCACCCAGGGCTGGTAGCGCCGGCCGCGTATGCGCAGCCAGTTCAGCCAGTGCATGCGGTAGGCGATGACCATGGGCCGCTTGAACAGCGCCGCCTCGAGCGTGGCCGTGCCGCTGGCCACCAGGGTGATGTCGCAGGCGGCCAGGGCCTCGTGCGAGCGGCCGTCCAACTGCAGCAGATTCACGTTCGGCGCAAAGCGCTGCACCAGCGGGGTGATCAGCTCGGCAAGACCGGGCGCCACCGGCATCACGAAGCGCAGCTCTGGCCGTGCCAGTTGCAAGAGCGCGGCGGCCTGCAGCAAGGGCTGGGCGATGAAGCGGATCTCGCTCTTGCGGCTGCCGGGCAGCAAGGCGACGACGGTGTCGCCGTCGCTCAGGCCCAGCGCCTTGCGGCTGGCAGCCTTGGGCGGCTCCAGCGGAATCGCATCGGCCAGCGGATGGCCGACATAGGTGGCGGCAATACCGTGCTGCTGAAGCAGCGCCGGCTCGAACGGGAACAGGCACAGCACATGGTCAACGGCGCGGGCGATCTTCTGCACCCGCTCGCCGCGCCAGGCCCAGATCGACGGGCAGACGAAGTGCACCGTCTTGACGCCGGCCTCGCGCAGCTTGAGCTCCAGGCCGAAATTGAAGTCGGGGGCATCGACGCCGATGAAGAGCTCGGGCTTGTCGGCCAGCAGGCGCCGGGCCAGCTGATCGCGTATGCCCATGATCTCGCGGTAGTGCAGCAGGGCATCGACATAGCCGAACACCGACAGCTTGTGGTGCGGCCACCAGGCCTCGAAGCCCTGGGCGGCCATCTTCGGCCCGCCGATGCCCTGGGCCGTCAGCCCCGGCCAGCGGGCACGCAGGCCGCCGAGCAGCAGGCCGGCCAGCAGGTCACCGGACGCCTCGCCGGCGACCATCGCCAAACGTGGCGTCTTGTCGCTCATGACTAGCGCACGATGCCGCGCGTCGAGGCGGTCAGGAAGTCCAGCATCAGGTCCACATCGCCGGCGGCCTCGGGCACGGCCTCGCGCTGGGCGGCGATCTCGGCCTTGGCCTGGTCCAGCGTCAGACCCTTGCGGTAGAGGCTGCGGTACATCTGCTTGACGACACTGATGCGCTCGGGGGCAAAGCCACGGCGCTTCAGGCCCTCGCTGTTCAGGCCCGTGGCCTGGGCGGTGTTGCCGGAGGCCATCACGAACGGCGGCACGTCCTGGAACACGATGCTGCCCATGCTGGTCATGCAGTGGGCGCCGAACTTGACGAACTGGTGGACGACGGTGAAGCCGCCGAAGATCACCCAGTCACCGACCTCGACGTGGCCGGCCAGCTGTGCATTGTTGGCGAAGATGGTCTTGTTGCCGACGATGCAGTCGTGGGCAATGTGCACATAGGCCATCAGCCAGTTATCGTCGCCGATGCGGGTCACGCCGCCATCCTGCGCGGTGCCGCGGTTGAAGGTGCAGAACTCGCGGATGGTGTTGCGGTCGCCGATCACCAGCTCGGTCGGTTCGCCGGCGTATTTCTTGTCCTGCGGCGCCGCACCGATCGAGCCGAACTGGAAGATGCGGTTGTCGCGGCCGATACGGGTATGGCCCTCGATCACGCAATGCGGGCCGATGGTGGTGCCGGCGGCGATCTGCACATCGGGGCCGATCAGCGTGTAGGCGCCGACGGTCACCGAATCATCGAGCTGGGCCTTGGGGTCGACCAGGGCGGTGGGGTGAATCTGGGCCATGACCGGCTCCGTCTCAGGACTCGATGCGGCGCATCGCGCAGATCAGCTCGGCCTCGACGGCCAGCTCCTCGCCGACCAGGGCTCGGGCGGTGAATTTGAAGATGCCGGCCTTGGCGCGGCCCAGGGTCACGTCCAGGGTCAGCTGATCGCCCGGTTCGACCGGGCGCTTGAAACGCGCATTGTCGATGCCGACGAAGTAGTAGACGGTCTTGTCATCGAGCACCGCACCGGCCGATTCGACGGCCAGGATGGCGGCCGCCTGGGCCAACGCCTCGATCATCAGCACGCCGGGCATGACCGGGCGGTTCGGATAGTGGCCGGTGAAGAAGTGCTCGTTGATGGTGACGTTCTTGATGGCGCGGATGCTCACGCCCTTGTTCAGCTCCAGCACGCGGTCGACCAGCAGCATCGGGTAGCGGTGCGGCAGGCGCTTGATGATTTCGTGTATGTCCATCATGGTGAGTTCTTCTTTTCGAGAGCGCGCAAGCGTTCCCGCAATGCATGCAATTGTCTGAGTGTGGCGGCGTTCTTTTCCCAGGACGCATTGTCGTCGAACGGAAACACGCCGCTGTAGTGTCCGGGCTTGGCAATCGTACGGGTGACCACGGTGGCGGCCGACACATGGACATGATCGGCCAGGCTCAGATGCCCGAGGATGATGGCACCGCCTCCGACCGTGCAGTGCGCGCCAATCGTCGCGCTACCTGCCACGCCAGCGCATCCTGCAATGGCGGTGTGCGCGCCGATCTTCACGTTGTGACCGATCTGCACCAGGTTGTCGAGCTTGACGCCGTCCCCGATCACCGTGTCGTCAAGGGCGCCGCGGTCGATGCAGGTATTGGCACCGATTTCCACCTCGTTGCCGATGCACACGGCGCCGAGCTGTTCGATTTTCTCACATCGGCCGTCGGTCGGCGCGAAGCCGAAGCCATCAGCGCCGATGACGGCGCCACTGTGCACGATGCAACGCTGGCCGATCACGCAGTCGAAGCCGATCGTGACACGGGGCGACAGGCGACTGTCCTCCCCCACATGCGCTCGCTCACCGATCACGCAGTGCGCGCCGATGCGGGCACCCGCGGCAATGCGCGCATGGGCCTCGATCACCGCCAGCGGGCCGATCTCTACCCCCTCGCCGATCTCGGCCGAGGCGTCGATCAGGGCCGAGGGATGGATGCGCGGCGTGGCCAAGGGCCGCAAGCGCTTCGCCCACCATTGCGTGCAGCGGGCGAAGTACAGGTAGGGGTCGGGGGTGACGATGGCCGCGCCTCGTGCGGCGGCGGCATCGCGCATCGCCGGCGCCACGATCACGCAGGCGGCCTGCGTCGTGGCCAGCTGCGACTGGTAGCGCGGGTTCGAGAGAAAGGACAGCGTCCGCGCGTCGGCCGATTCCAGCGGGCCTAGGCGTGCAAGTCTGAGACCGGGTGAACCCACCAACTCGCCGCCCAGGGCCGCGATCAGCTCACCCAGCTCGACTTCAATCACCGCAGCGAGTCACTTGCCACCCTGGGCATTGAGCAGGTCGATCACCTTCTTGGTGATGTCGATGCGGTTGCTGGCATGCAGCGCGTCCTGCACGATCAGATCGTACTTGTCATTCTCGAAGATCTGCTTGATGACGCGGTTGGCGCGATCAACCACGCCGGACAGCTCTTCGTTCTTGCGTTGGGTCAGGTCTTCCTGCCACTCGCGGCGTTTGCGCTGCAGATCGCGGTCCTGTTCAACCAGATCGTGCTGGCGACGGTTGCGCTCAGATTCGGCCAGCGTGGGCGCATCTTTTTCCAGCTTCTCGGCGGCGGTGCGCAGACGGGTCTCAATGTCCTTGAGCTCCTTCTCGCGCTTGCCGAACTCGGCTTCCAGCTTCAGCTGTGCCGCTTTAGCCAGATTGGCTTCACGCAGCACGCGCTCGCTGTTCACATAGCCGATCTTCAATTCCTGCGCCTGCAAGGCATGCGTAGGCAAGGTCATCATGGCCGCCAGGGCCAGGGATTTCAGCAGCGTGCTCTTCATCAGAATGCAGTCCCGATCTGGAATTGGAGTTTCTCGATTCTATCCGTGGGCTTCTTGCGCAATGGCGTGCCCCAGCTCAGCTTCAGCGGCCCCATCGGGGAGATCCAGCTGATACCCAGGCCTGCCGACGTGCGCAGATCCGAAGCCTTGAGCTTCTCATGCTCAGCCCAGACATTGCCGGCGTCGAAGAAGCCGAAAAGACGGAAAGTCTTGTCATTGCCGGTGCCGGGCACCGGAATGTACAACTCGGCGTTGACGTTCAGGCGGCGGTTGCCGCCAATATAGGAGTTGGTGATGTCCACCGGGCCCAGTGTGCCGGGCTCGAACACCCGCACCGAACCTAGGCCACCGCCCTGGAAGTTCTTGAATACCGGGTAGGGACGACCACCCAGGCCCTTGCCCCAGCCGAGCTCGGCGTTGATGCCCCAGGTGAACTTGGCATACAGCGGGAAGTATTGCTGATACTGCAGATTGGCGCGGGCGTAGCGGGCATCGCCAACCGGGCTCAATTCCAGATTGACGCGCTGCATCTTGCCGGCCGTCGGCGACAGCAGGCTGTCACGTTCGTCGCGCTGCCAGCCCAGGGTCAGCGGAAAGCTGACGCTGGTGGCGCCGAATAGCTCACGATAGCGGTTCAAGTTCTCGGGCAGGCCCTTGTCGGTGGTGATGGACGTGCGCTCATAGCCCAGGCCCAGGAACACCACATCGAACTCGGACAGCGGCACGCCGAACTTCAGGCCGGCGCTGTGCGTCACGTACTCGTACTCTTCGCCCAGGTTGTTGTACGGGCGCACGGTGCGGTAACCCAGATCGACAGTACGCGAAACGCCATCAACGGTGAAATAGGGGTCGGTGGTGCTGAGCACAAGCGCACGGCCGGTCTTGCCCGTGTTGACCTCGACGCCGAGATAGTGCCCCGAGCCGAAGACGTTGTCCTGCTTGATCGAGCCGGTGAAGCTGAGCTTCTGCGCGCTTGAATAGCCTGCGCCGACGGTGATGTTGCCGGTCGGTTTTTCCTTGACGGTGACGGTCAGATCCACCTGGTCCGGCGCACCGGCGACCTCATTGGTCTCGACGCCAGCGTCGCTGAAATAGCCCAGGCGATTGACGCGGTCGGTGGACAGCTTGATGCGCTGACCGTCGTACCAGGCCGATTCGAACTGGCGGAACTCGCGGCGCACCACTTCGTCGCGGGTGCGCGAGTTGCCCGACACATTGACGCGGCGCACATAGACGCGGCGCTGCGGCTCGGCGACGAAGGTCACCACCACCTGGCCGGTGGCACGGTCGATCTCGGGCCTGCTTTCGACGCGGGCGAAGGCATAGCCGTAGGAACCGAACAGATCGGTGAAGGCGCGCGTGGTGTTGGCCACCAGCTCGCCACGATAGGCCTGGCCAGGCTTCAGCGCGATCAGGCTCTTGAAGTCATCCTCGCGGCCGAAATACTCGCCTTCGAGCTTGACCGCCGTCACCGTATAGGGCTGGCCCTCGTTGACCGTGATCGAGATGTTGATGCTCTGCTTGTCGGGCGAGATCGTTACCTGGGCCGACTCGACGGCAAACTCCAGATAGCCGCGATTCAGGTAGTAGGAGCGCAGGGTTTCCAGATCGGCGTTCAGCTTGGAGCGCGAATAGCGGTCGGTCTTGGTGTACCAGGTCAGCCAACCGCTGCTGGTCTGCTCCAGCAGACCGGTCAGGGTGGACTCGGAGAACACCTTGCTGCCCAGGATGCGGATCTGGCCGATCTTGGCCGGTTCGCCCTCGGCGACGGCAAAGCTGACGTTGACGCGGTTGCGCTCGATCGGGGTGATCGTCGTCACCACCTCGGCGCCGTAAAGGCTGCGGGTCAGGTATTGCCGCTTCAACTCCTGCTCGGCGCGGTCAGCCAGGGCCTTGTCGAAGGGCAGGCCCTCGCCGATGCCGACTTCCTTCAGCGACTTGGTAAGCGCCTCGTTGTCGAATTCCTTCAGGCCGGTGAAGCTGACATTGGCGATCACCGGGCGCTCGTCGATGTAGACGACCACCGAGGCGCCGTCGATGGCGATGCGCACATCCTTGAACAGGCCGGTGGCGAACAGTGCGCGCAGGGCGGCGGCGCCCTTTTCGTCGCTGTAGGTGTCACCGATGCGGAAGGGCAGCGAGGCGAACACTGTGCCGGGGTCGGTACGTTGCAGACCCTCGACGCGGATGTCTTTCAACACAAAGGGATCGACGGCCCACACATTGCCGGACTGCAGGGCAGCGGCAAGGGCAACGGTCAGGAGTGCGGGGCGCAAGCGCGTGCTGGAGCGGAATGTTGATGACATTGAGTAATCAGTGCAGGCCCATCAGGCGGGCCACATCGTTGGAAAGGGCCAGTGACATCATCAGCAGCATCGCGAACGCGCCGGCGCGTTGCAGCCACTTCAACCACCATTCGGAGACCGGCCGGCCGGTCACTGCCTCGAAAAGATAATACATGAGGTGCCCCCCATCGAGCATGGGCAAAGGCAGCAGGTTCAACACCCCCAGGCTGACACTCACCATCGCGAGAAAGCCGAGATAATAAGACACTCCGAGCCGCACGGACTGCCCGGCGTAGTCGGCGATGGTGATGGGGCCGCTGAGATTGCGCAAGGAAGCCTCGCCGATCAACATGCGGCCGAAGATCTTCAGGCTCATCGTGGAGACGTCCCAGGTACGCTCCACGCCCCGCAGCAGGCCCTGCACGGGACCGTAATCCACGGTCACGATTTCGGGCGCCGCACCGACAAAGGCCTCGATGCGGCCGATTTGCCGGGTACCGTCTTGCGCCACCACCGGTAGCACATTCAGATCCATCACCTGACCGGCCCGCTCCACGTGCCACAGCATCTCGCGCGGCGCCCCCTGGTCAAGCGATTGGCGGATCTGCTCGCGCAGCATGGCCGCGTCGCTGATCGTCACGCCATCGACCGACAGCACGCGGTCGCCTGCGCGCAGACCGGCCTTCGCGGCCGGCCCGGCGACCTTGACCTCGCCCAGCACCGGCTCGCTGTAAGGACCGCCGAGGCCGATCTTGCGCAGCAACTCGGCGTCCAGCTCCTGGTCGGCGAGGCCGGCGGTGCCCAGCACCACCTTGCGACGGCCCCGGCCATCGCGGTCGGTGACAGTCAGGTGCAGGTTCTCGCCCTTGCTCAGAGCGCGGGTCAGCTGCCAGCGCAACTCGGGCAGCGAGCGCACTTCCTCCCAATCCAATCCATCGCTGGAGCCCGCCTGCACCCAGTCACCGGCACGCATGCCGGCGCGCTGGGCCAGGCTCTCGGCCACCGGTGAGCCGAGCACGGCCTTGGGCTCGTCCAGGCCTATCCAGTTGGCGCAGGCATAGAGCAGTATGGCCAGCAGCAGGTTCGCGATTGGACCGGCCGCGACGATGGCCGTGCGCTGGCGCAGGCTCTTGTTGTTGAAGGCCTGGCTGCGCAGGCTCTCGGGCACCGGCCCCTCGCGCTCGTCGAGCATGCGCACATAGCCGCCCAGCGGCAAGGCGCAAAGCGTGAACTCGGTGTCGGACGGGCTGCGCTGGCGGCGCCAGATGACCTGACCGAAGCCGACCGAGAAGCGCAGCACCTTGACTCCGCAGGCCCGGGCGACGCGGTAGTGGCCGTACTCGTGCACGACGATCAGCACGCCCAAGGTCAGCACAAAGGCCAGCAGGGTGATCATCTGGCCAGACCCCGCGCCAGTTGCTGTGCATGGGCGCGTGTGCGCTGATCCAGTGCCAGCAGGCCCTCCAGTGAATGGGTATCGCCGGCCTCGGGATAAACGGCGGCCAGGGTCTGCTCGTTGAGCTGATGGATCTGGTCAAAGCGGATCTGGCGTTCCAGGAAGGCGGCCACGGCCACCTCGTTGGCGGCGTTCAGCACGGCGGTGCTGCCCTCAGGCGCGGCCATCGCCGCCCAGGACAGCGCCAGGCCGGGATAGCGGGCATGATCCGGCGGCTCAAAGCTCAGACCACCCAGCGCATGGAAGTCCAGCGCGTCGGCGCCCGACTCAATGCGCTCGGGGAAGGACAGACCGTAGGCAATCGGCACTCGCATATCCGGCGTGCCCAGTTGGGCGAGCACCGAGTTGTCGCGGCAGACCACCATCGAATGCACGATCTGCTGTGGATGGATCAGCACCCTCACCTGTTCGGGCTTGAGGTCGAACAGCCAGCGCGCCTCTATCACCTCCAGCGCCTTGTTCATCATCGTTGCCGAATCGACCGAGATCTTGCGGCCCATGACGAAGTTCGGATGGGCGCAGGCCATCTCGGGCGTGACGTCGCGCATCGTGGCCGGATCGCGGGTGCGGAATGGACCGCCGGAGGAGGTCAACAGGATGTGGTCGATGCGCTGCTGCCAGGCCGAGCGGTCCTCGGGAAGGCATTGAAAGATCGCCGAATGCTCGCTGTCGATGGGCAGCAGCATCGCCCCCCCCTCCTCGACCGCCTGCATGAACAGCGCACCGCCAACGACGAGTGCCTCCTTGTTGGCCAGCATCAATCGCTTGCCGGCGCGCGCTGCGGCCAGGCAAGGTGCCAGGCCCGCGGCGCCGACGATGGCCGCCATCACCGAATCCACCTCCGGGTGGGCGGCAATATCGGCCAGCGCCTGGGCGCCGTCCAGCACCTCGGTGCGGGAGCCCTGCTCGCGCAGCTTGTCGCGGAGCTGGCGGGCAGCCGCAGCATCGGGCATCAGCGCGTAGCGCGGCTGCCACTGCATCACTTGCGCGAACAGCTCATCGACACGGCTCATCGCACTGAGCGCGAAGACTTCGTAGCGCTCGGGATGGCGCGCAATCACGTCCAGGGTGTTGGCGCCCACCGAACCGGTGGAGCCCAGCACGCAGACACGTTGGCGCTGAGGGGAAGAAGTCATATCAGTGCCCGCCCGGCCGCCCGAAGGACACTGAGCGCCCCCTCGGGGGGGTGAGCCCGCACCGGGCGAACGCCTGCGCGTTCGCTCGCGGCTCGTGAACGCCAGCCGGCTTGCAAGCCGGGGGGCAGTGAACGAAGTGAACGTGGGGGTGGTTCATCCTAGAAATACCGGGAATGCGAGGCCAGGGCCATCGCCAAAGGGAAGACCGGCAGCAGTGCGTCCACGCGG
>Ga0187842_1000130_pt1 | contig 39562 bp, 35 predicted proteins | sample SpaLakP09_SKY_41_FD_134514 | JGI IMG/M metagenome (GOLD analysis project Ga0187842, IMG submission 134514) | Oligotrophic lake water microbial communities from Sparkling Lake, Wisconsin, USA - SP09_SKY_41 | ecosystem: Environmental > Aquatic > Freshwater > Lake | place: USA: Sparkling Lake... | reverse complement strand
TAGAGCGACAGCGACCAGAAGTGCGGCGGGGTCCAGAAGAAGATGATCGCCACCATCAGCCAGGCGTTCAGCGGGGCCGAGCCCGTGGCGGCCGCCCAGCCGATGGCCGGCGGCAGGGCCCCGGCGAGGCCGCCGATGACGATGTTCTGGGTCGTCCAGCGCTTCAGCCACATGGTGTAGACAACGGCGTAGAACAGGATGGTGAAGGCCAGCAGCCCGGCCGCCAGCCAGTTCACGGCCATGCCGAGCAGCATCACCGAAAACAGCGACAGCACGACGCCGAGGGCGGCGGCGTCGTCGCCGCGTATCTTGCCCGACGGCACGGGCCGGCCGCGCGTCCGGCGCATCAACCGGTCGATGTCGGCATCGAACCACATGTTGAGGGCGCCGGAGGCCCCGGCCCCCACGGCGATGCAGAGCACGGCCACGGCGGCGAGGATCGGATTGACCGGCGCGCGCGCGGCCAGCAGGCCCGTCAGGCCGGTGAACACCACCAGCGACATGACGCGGGGCTTGAGCAGCTGGAAGTAGTCCTGCCAGCGCGCAACCTGGGTCTCAGGCAGCGCGTCCGCTTCGGGCGCGGCGGGATCCGGGGTCATGGCGGCGGTCATCGATATCGATACTTGTTTATAGCGATCTTTATGGGCGAAGGGCGCGGCCCGGACCCTTAAGTGGTCCAGACCGCGCCCCCGCGTTTCAGTCTGTCTTCAGGTCGGCGATCAGTGGTGATCGTCTTCCTTGATCACCGGCGGCTCGCTGAACTGGTGGAACGGCGGCGGCGAAGACAGGGTCCATTCCAGGGTGGTGGCACCTTCGCCCCACGGATTGGCCTCGGCCTTGCGGCGACGGATGGCCGCTTCCAGCAGCAGGATGAGGAACACCACCACGCCGACGACCGTGATCAGGTAGCCGACCGTGGAGACGTAGTTCCACTTCGCGAAGGCTTCCGGATAGTCGACATAGCGACGCGGCATGCCCTGCAGGCCCAGGAAGTGCTGCGGGAAGAAGATCAGGTTGACGCCGACAAACATGATCCAGAACTGCAGGCAGCCCAGGAACTCGTTGTACTTCACGCCCCACATCTTCTCGAACCAGTAGAAGAAGCCGGCGAAGATGGCGAACACCGCGCCCAGCGACAGCACGTAGTGGAAGTGGGCGACGACGTAGTAGGTATCGTGCAGGCTGTAATCGATACCGGCATTGGACAGGACCACACCGGTGACGCCACCGACCGTGAACAGGAAGATGAAGCCGATCGCCCACAGCATGGGCGTCTTGAAGCTGATCGAACCGCCCCACATCGTGGCGATCCAGGAGAAGATCTTCACGCCGGTCGGCACCGCGATGATCATCGTGGCGGCAACGAAATAGGCGCGCAGGTTGATGCTCATGCCGACGGTGTACATGTGGTGCGCCCACACGACGAAGCCGACGAAGCCGATGGCGACCATCGCATAGGCCATCGCGAGATAGCCGAAGACCGGCTTCTTGGAGAAGGTCGAGACGATGTGGCTGATGATGCCGAAGCCTGGCAGGATCAGGATGTACACTTCCGGGTGACCGAAGAACCAGAACAGGTGCTGGAACATCACCGGGTCGCCGCCGGCGGCCGGGTCGAAGAAGTGGGTGCCGAAGTTACGGTCGGTCAGCAGCATGGTGATGGCGCCGGCCAGGACGGGCAGCGACAGCAGCAGCAGGAAGGCAGTGATCAGCACCGACCAGGCGAACAGCGGCATGCGGTGCAGGGTCATGCCAGGCGCGCGCATGTTGAAGATCGTGGTGATGAAGTTGATCGCGCCGAGGATCGACGAGGCACCGGCCAGGTGGAGCGACAGGATCGCCAGATCCATGGCCGGACCCTTGTGGCCCGTGGTCGAGAGCGGCGGATAGATCGTCCAGCCACCGCCGAAGCCGTGGCCCGGACCGCCGTCGACGAACATCGAGGTGCAGAGCAGCACCCAGGCGGCGACCAGCAGCCAGAACGAGATGTTGTTCATCCGCGGGAAGGCCATGTCCGGCGCGCCGATCATGATCGGAACGAACCAGTTGCCGAAGCCGCCGATCATGGCGGGCATGACCATGAAGAAAATCATGATCAGGGCGTGGGCGGTGACCACGGCGTTATAGCCGTGCTTGCCCTTAAAGATGCCCATCTGGGCCAGCATGCCGGTGTCCGAGAACACCTGGATGCCCGGCTCCATCAGTTCCCAGCGAATCAGGCCCGACAGGGCCCCGCCCACCAGGCCCGCCATGATGGCGAACAGGATGTAGAGGGTGCCGATGTCCTTGTGGTTCGTCGAGAAGAACCAGCGGGCGAAGAAGGGCGGCTTGTCGTCGGCGCCGTGGGCGTCGTCGTGATGATCAATGTCTGCGGCGTGAGCCATCGGACTAATCCTGCAATCTAAGTCTTAGACCGCCGGCGCGGCAGGAGCCGCAGCCGGGGCGGTGGCGGGAGCGGCGGCCGGGGTCGCGACAGCCGCGGCCGGAGCGGCGGCGTCAGCGACAGGGGCGGCCGCCGGCGGGGCGGTCTTGGACTTCACCCAGGCGTCAAACTCGCCCTGGGTCACGACCTTGATCTCGATCGGCATGTTGGAGTGTTCGCTGCCGCAGAGTTCCGAGCACTGGCCGTAATAGACGCCGGTCTTCTCGGCCTTGAACCAGGTTTCGTTCAGGCGGCCGGGGATGGCGTCGGTCTTCAGGCCGAAGGCCGGGAGGGCGAAGGCGTGGATCACGTCGGCCGCGGTGACCTGCACCCGGACCACCTGGTTGACCGGCACCACCAGGGCGTTGTCGGCGGCCAGCAGGTACGGGACCTTCTTGGCGTCGGCTTCGGCCTTGGTCAGCGGCAGGGAGGTGATTTCGCTGATCTTCTGGTCGGGGTACTCGTAGCACCAGTACCACTGGTAGCCGGTGGCCTTCACCGTCATGTACGGCTTGGGCATGTCGTTATAGGCGAACAGCAGCCGGAACGAGAAGATCGCGATGAACATCAGGATCAGCACCGGCACCACCGTCCAGACGATCTCGACGGCGGTGTTGTGGCTGAACTTGGCCGGGACCGGGTTGGATTTGGCGTTGTAGCGGATCACGATCCAGATGATCAGGCCCAGCACGAGCAGGGTGATGCCGGTGATGATCGGCATCAGAATGTCGTTATGGAACCAGATCGCATCATGCTTGAGCGATGAGGCGGCCGGCTGGAGGTCGATTGCCCCCGGCGTTGGCTGACCCATCAGATCGTCTGCGAGGGCCTGCCCCGCGAACATCATCGTGGCGGCGAGGGCAGAAACGCCCGTCAAGATCCGCCGCATCCCCTGAAATTGCGCCTTCATATCCCTCACGGCCCGTTTCGGCGACGCATTGCCGTTGATCGTTTGAGCTCGATCAACGCCACGCCGCGCCGACATGCACATTACAGTCAGGCTCGCGGTATCGCGCAATCGACTCACAAAAGGAGTCGCGGTCGCGCCCGCCCAACTGACCATTCTGCTGGCTGCATACGCGCATCGCCAGCGGTTGCCAAGCGCCTGAACTACCCGCCAAACCCTTCAGCGCAACGCCTCGCGGGTCCAATTGCGAAAGACTTTCAGAAACCCCCCTCCGTCGGCTCCGGATCATTACGTATCATTCATTGACAGCTACCTTGCGTCGCTCAGTACCCGGCGATAGAAGGGAGTATCAACGGAGGCGAGGACAACGTGCCGGAAGCCATTGAAATTCAACTGAAGAAGGGCGTGCTGGCACTCTGCGTGCTGGCCCTGCTGTCCCGCGGCGACAGCTACGCCTACGAAATTGCCAGCCGCCTGGCGAAGGACATCGATATGGGGGAGGGTACAATCTATCCGCTGATGCGCCGCATGCAGTCGGACGGGCTGGTGGAAACCTATCTGGTCGAGTCCCAGAGCGGTCCGCCGCGCAAATACTACCGCCTGACCCCGGCCGGACAGGCCAGCTTCACGCAGCAGAAGGCCGAGTGGGCCGCCTTCACCACGGCCGTCAACGACATCCTGGGAGCCGCCGCATGACCCGGCAAGAGTTCATGTCGAGGCTGCGTCGCGGCCTCTCGGGCCTGGCGCCCACCACCGTCGCCGACATCGTCGCCGACCACGAGGCCCACTTCGCCGAGGCCCTGGCCGCCGGCCGGACCGAGGCCGAGGCCGCCGAAGCCCTGGGCGATCCCGACCGCCTGGCGCGCGAGCTGCGGGCCGATGCCGGGCTCAAGCGCTGGGAGGAGACCAAGTCACCGTCCAATGCCGGTGCCGCCATCATTGCGCTGATCGGCCTCGGGGCCATCGACATCATGTTCCTGCTTCCCCTGCTGATGGGGATCCTGGGCGCGATGTTCGGCTTCCTGGTCGCCGTCGTGGCCCTGTTCATCTCGGGCGGGTTCGTCTTTGCTCTCGGCCCACTGGCCCTCCCGCCCGGTGGCCCGATGACGGCCTTCATGATGGGGGTGGGACTTATGGCCGCAGCCACCTGCATCGGCGCCCTGCTCACCCTGGCGGCGATCGGCCTCTTCAATGCGGTCGTCTGGTACGCCCGCCTGCACTTCCGGCTCCTGAAGCCGGCCATCGAACAGCAAGCCTGAGGGGGCCATCATGATCCGCAACCTGCTCATCATCGCCGGGGCCAGCTTTGTCCTGACCCTAGGCTGCGCCGCCGGCGTCGCCGCCCTGGCCGGACCCACCCTCATGAAGGAGGGCTGGACCATCACCCTGGACGACGACGATGCTCGCGACCGCCACATCAATCTCCAGTCGGCCGAGACCCTGCCCACCCTGAATCGCACCTTGGCCTGGAGCGGCGGCGACCTGCTGCACGTCGATGTGCCGTGCGATGTCGAATATGTGCAGGGCCCGGCCGGCAAGATCGAGGTCAGTGGCCCGAAGGATCTCGTCGAGGGCCTGAAAATCGCCGGCGGCGTGATTACGCTGGACCGTCGCAGTGACCTGGAAAGCCTGACCGTCGACCGCATGGGCATCCGCGTCCTGAGCGACGCCGAGCGCCTGAAGATCGTGGTCACCGCCCCCGGTGTCCGCAAGTTCGAGCTGGACGGCTCGGGCGACCTGACCATCCGCGACTTTGACCAGCCCGAGCTTTCGGTCAGCCTCAGCGGCAGCGGCGAGGTCTCGGCCCGGGGACGCACGACGCGCCTTGTCCTCAACTCGACCGGGTCCGGCGCGGCCCGTCTCGAGGACCTGAAGACCAGGGATGCCGTCGTGGCCCTGGCCGGCAGCGGCGAGGCCGACATCGCACCGTCCGGCGCGGTCAAGGTCAGCATCAGCGGCAGCGGCGACGTCAATCTGGAGACCGAAGCCGCCAGCGTCGTGGCGGAAACCTCCGGTTCCGGCTCGGTTCGCCACAACTACTGAACCGGGCCCTCTGTCCGGCAACGACCAAGGGGCGGGGTGACGGATGCGTTTCGAACGCTTACCTGTAAGCGTATGAACGCTCCCTCCTTCGCCCCTTCCCTGCTTGACGCCGCCGGCGTCGATCCCGACCGCGCCCGCCAGATCCTCGGCGAGGCCCTGGCCGGCGCCGATGACGGCGAACTGTTCCTCGAAAAATCCGAGAGCGAGGCCTTCGTTTTCGACGACGGCCGGCTGAAGTCGGCCTCCTATGATTCGGGCGAGGGCTTCGGCCTGCGCGTCGTGGCCGGCGAGACAGCGGGCTATGCCCACGCCGCCGAGATTTCCGAAGCCGCCATCGGCCGGGCCGCCGCCTCGGCCAGCCTCGCCAAGCGCGGCTATGCCGGGGTCAGCGCCGAAGGTCCCCGTTCGACCAATGAGCGTCTGTATGGCGAGGATGATCCGATCACCTCGCCGGCCTTCTCTGACAAGGTCTCGCTGCTGCAGGAGATCGACGCCTTTGCCCGGGGACGCGACCCGCGCGTCGTCCAGGTCATGGCCTCGATGGCCGGCGAGCGGCGGGTCATCGAGATCCTGCGCGCCGACGGCAAGCTTGTGCGCGATGTCCGCCCGCTGGTGCGGGTCAACGTCCAGGTCACCGTCGAAAAGGACGGCCGCCGCGAGAGCGGTTCGTCCGGTGCGGGCGGCCGGGCCGGCTTTGCCGCCTGGATCAGCCCCGACAAGTGGCAGGAGCAGGTCGACGAAGCCCTGCGCATGGCGCTGGTCAATCTGGACGCCGTCGCCTGCCCGGCCGGCGAGATGGACGTGGTCCTAGGCCCCGGCTGGAACGGCGTGCTGCTGCACGAGGCCGTCGGCCACAGCCTGGAAGGCGACTTCAACCGCAAGGGTATTTCGGCCTTCTCCGGCCGCATCGGCGAGCGCGTGGCGGCTCCGGGCGTCACCGTGTTCGACGACGGCTCGCTGGCCGGTCGTCGCGGCTCTCTGACCATCGACGATGAGGGGACGCCGACCGAGCGCACCATCCTGATCGAGGACGGCATCCTGGTGGGCTACATGCACGACCGCATGAGCGCCCGGCTGATGGGCATGCAGGCCACCGGCAACGGCCGCCGCCAGTCCTACGCTCACATGCCCATGCCGCGCATGACCAATACCGGCATGCTGGCCGGCAATGACGATCCGGCCGAGATGATCGCCTCGATGAAGCGCGGCCTCTACTGCGCCAATTTCGGCGGCGGCCAGGTGGACATCACCAACGGCAAGTTCGTCTTCCAGTGCACCGAGGCCTACCTCGTCGAGGACGGCAGGATCACCGCCCCGGTCAAGGGTGCCACCTTGATCGGCGACGGCCCCAGCGCCCTGACCCGCGTGACCATGATCGGCAATGACTTCGACTTCGATCCCGGCATCGGGGTCTGCGGCAAGTCGGGCCAGGGCGTCCCGGTCGGCGTCGGCCAGCCGTCCCTGAAGATCACCGGCCTGACCGTGGGCGGCACGGCGGTTTAGGGACCGCCTGGGTCCCGGCGCTCCCCCCCCGGCCTTCGCCGGGGTCCGGCCGGGATGACAGGCTTTGGACTTGGTTCAGCGGCTCACGCAGACCCCAACAAAAAAGGCCCCGGATCGCTCCGGGGCCTTCGTTGTTTCAGGGCCGCAGGTCTAGTGACCCGTGGTCGACGCCTGGGTCTCGTCCGAGCCGTGCGACCACTTCTTCAAGATCGGCGACAGGATCAGGAACAGGATCCCGATTCCGATCGACACCAGGCCGATGACGTTGAAGACCTTCAGCGAGGCCGCCAGGGCCGCGCCGGGGTCCAGCACCTGGCCACCGACCGTTTCGGTGGCGGTCAGGCCGGCGATCTTGCCGCCGACCCACTGGGCGATAGCCACGGCCAGGAACCAGACGGCCATCATGAACGACACGACCGAGGCCGGCGACAGCTTGGTCATCTGCGACAGGCCGACCGGCGACAGGCACATCTCGCCGGTGGTGTGCAGCATGTACATCAGCACCAGGAAGATCAGCGGCATCCGGAAGGCCCCGTCCGCGAAGGTCGAACCCCATTGCAGGATCAGGAAGCCGGCACCGACCTGGGCCAGGGCGAGGCCGAACTTCACCACCGGATTGAGGTCCTGGCCACGCTTGCCGAGGAAGGTCCAGATCGCCGCGAATATCGGGGCGAAGATCAGGATCCAGCCAGCATTGAGGGCCTGGGTCTGGGTGGCGTTGAAGCTGGTATTGACCCAGAAGGTCGAGGCCGGGTCGATGCCCGCCCTGGCCATCTGCTCGGGCGCACCCAGGGTCACGGCGGTGCCGAACAGTCGGATCGGTTCACGCACCAGGTCGAGCTGGACATTGGTCAAGGCAAACAGGCTGAGCGACGAACCGGCCTGTTCGAACAGGGTCCAGAACACCACCGCGCCGAAGATCAGGAACACGGCCAGGGCCAGACGCTCGCGCTCTTCCTTGACGCACTGGGTGGCCATGAACCAGCAGATATAGCCGAGCGAGGCCAGGATGCCGATGTTCAGGGCGATCCCGACGACCGCATTGTACTGCACGAGGAAGAACACGCCGATCACCCCGACCAGCGACAGGGCATAGATGGCCAGTTCGAAATTGACCGGACCGGCGACCTTGGCCTTCAGGACCTTGGGCTCGGGCGGCTCGCCCTTGCCCATCAGCCACGGCTTGCCCAGCACGAAGACGACGAAGCCCGCCGCCATGCCGACCCCGGCCAGGCCGAAGCCTGCCCACCAGCCGACCGTGACGCCCAGCAGGCCGCACAGGATCGAGGCCCAGAACGAGCCCAGATTGATGCCGTAGTAGTAGAGGTTGAAACCGGCGTCGCGACGCGGATCGCCCTGCGGATAGAGCTGGCCGACGATGGTCGAGATATTGGGCTTGAGGAAGCCGACGCCGACGATGATCAGCGACAGGGCCAGCCAGAAGATGTTGAGATACAGCGGATCGCGATCCTTCACGTCCAGCCTGTACTCGGCCTTGGGCAGAACGGCGGGCAGCGGCGCGGTGGCGGGCAGGCCCTTGATCTCGAAATCACCCGCCTTGGTGGCGGCGACCTCATAGGGCTTTCCGGCGACGACCAGCTTGGCGACCAGGTTCTGGCCCCGGCCTTCAGCCTGGAACTCATAGGTCTGGCCGGCATAGGTCAGGGTCTGGACGGCGGGCTTGCCCTCAACGGCCATGGCCAGGTGGCCGGCCACCAGCAGGATGGCCCCGAAGGCGACGGCCTTGCGCGTGCCCAGATACTTGTCGGCCAGGAAAACGCCGATCAGCGGCAGCAGATAGACCAGCGAGGTGTAGGAGCCGTAGTGGGCCGAGGCGACCTTCGGTTCGAACAGGAAGTGCTGCGTCAGATAGAAGATCAGGATCGCCCGCATGCCGTAATAGGAGAAGCGCTCCCACATCTCGGCGAAGAACAGGATGATCAGGCCCCGCGGGTGTTGGCGAAGCAGCTGGATAAGCACGGGAATACCGGTCACCAGCGTGACCAGAATCCCCAGGGCGATGACGATATTCATTCACAAACCTTGACGTGTTAACGGATCGGGGCGGCCATCATGGTTGTTTCGCCCTCGCCTCCCCCGGTTGGCCGGGAGAAGATCACGCGGCACGGCGTTTCACAAGCAAGGGCGTGCCTTGGCCCGTGCCCTGCCCTGCCGTGCCGCAGAAAAGCACGGTGCTGCTCCGAAACCGGAGCCTCACGCCGCCGCCGCCCTGCCCTCCCGAGCAGGACTGGGGCGCTATGACGCGGTGACGCGAAGCGCCGGGTAAGGTCCCATTAAGGGTACCGGGTGCTGCATGGGTTTCACGCCGCAGCGTCTAGCCCCCGCAGAGGGGCATTGGAGGAAACCATGGCTTTTGTCAGCCTGCATCATGCGCCGTCGCACGGCACGCATCGCGGATTAAACCTGCAGCTGCCGCCCGTCGCCTGGATCCGCGTCGGGGCCCTGGCGGCCTGTATGGCCTTTTGGGTCGGCCTGGCAATGATCATCGCCGGCTTCGTATCCTGACCGGTTCAGGCCGGTCGCCGGGCCCTCAGGGCCTGGGCGATCGTGCCGTCATCCAGCCAGTCCAGATCCCCGCCCACCGGCACACCTCGCGCCAGCATCGTCACCGACACGCCTGAATTCGAAGCCGCCAGCCGGTCGGCCAGATAGTGCGCCGTCGTCTGGCCGTCCACCGTGGCCGGCAGCGCCAGAATCACCTCGCTCACCTGCCCCTCCCCGGCCCGCACTAGCAGCTCGCCGATTCGCAGCGCCTCGGGCCCGATCCCGTCCAGGGCAGACAGCAGGCCGCCCAGCACGTGGTAGCGGCCCTTGAACTGGCCGCCGCGCTCCATGGCCCATAGCGACCCCACCTCCTCGACGACGCAGATCAGCCGGCCGTCACGGGTTTCGTCGCTGCAGACCGCGCAGGGGTCAGACGTATCCAGCGAGCCGCAGGTGGAGCAGGTGCGCACCTTGGCCTGGGCGTCGACCATGGCCGCCGTCAGCGGGGCCAGCAGAGTGTCGCGCTTCTTCAGCAAGGCCAGCGCCGCGCGCCGACCCGAACGCGGACCCAGCCCCGGCAGCTTGGACAGCAGGGCGATCAGTCGCTCGATCTCGGGTCCTGCGGAGGCGGCCAACTCTAGAACTTCATGCCCGGCATGCCACCCATCATGCCGGCCATCGGCCCGGCGGCTTCCTGCATCAGCTGGGCCTGTTTGGCGTCGAGCTTCTTCTTGGCGTCGGCATGGGCGGCGATGATCAGGTCGGCGATCACCTCGCCTTCGCCCGGCTGAACGAGGCTCTCGTCCATCAGCACCCGCACCAGCTCGCCCGAGCCCATCAGGGTGACGGTGACCATGCCGCCGCCCGAGGTGCCGTCCACGGTCAGTTCGGCCAGCTTGGCCTGGGCGTCAGCCAGTTTCTGCTGCATCGCCTGGGCCTGCTTCATCAGGCCGCCGAGGTCTTTCATCTCATGTCTCCAAGTTTAGCGCGTTCCCTCCCCCTTGGATGGGGGAGGGGCAGGGGTGGGGGTGACACCGCCGGGCGAGTTCGCATCGGTCGCGCCACACCCTGAAAGGCTTTCACCCCCATCCCCAACCCTTCCCCCATCAAGGGGGAAGGAAGAAAATCAATCCTCGACCTCGTCCGGCTCGATCGGCGCGGCTTCGGGGCCGGGCAGCTTGCGCACCTCCAGCTCGGCCCCCGGGAAGGCGGCGAGCAGGGAGGCCACGAACGGATCGGCGCGGATCTCGGCCATCGCCTCGCGATCCTCGCGCTTCTGGCGCTCCATCAGGGTCTCGGCCCCGCCACCGCCCTCAGCGGCCACCAGCCAGGGCTGGCCGGTCCATTCCTTCAACGCGCGAACCAGACGTCCGGCCAGATTGCCGGGTGCGCCGGGGGCGGGCTCATAGGTGATGGCCCCGGGCCGGAAGCTGATCGGGCGCACGAACTGTTCGACGTCGAGGCGCAGGCCGATGTCGCGCTTTTCGGCGATCAGCCGCAGGACATCATCGAACGAGGCCAGCACCGGCAGGGCCGGAGCCGCCGCCGCGGCGGCCATCGGCAGGGCCTGGGCCGTGACGCCGCCGGCCGCACCACCGCCACCGCCCAGCGATCCGCCGCCCGGCGCGCCGCCGACGGGATTGCCGTCGCGCAGGGCCCTCAGCGCCTCTTCCGGACCCGGCAGGTCGGCCGCATAGCACAGGCGGATCAGGGCCATTTCGGTCGCGGCCATGGCATCGGGCGCACGGCGCACCTCGTCATGGGCCTTCAGCAGCATCTGCCACAGCCGCGACAGGGTCCCGGCCGAGGTATGGGCCCCGATGGCGGCCAGGCGCGCAGCCTGCTCCCTGGGCAGGGTCAGGGCATCGGGCCCGAGCGCCTTGGCCACCGCCGCACCGTGGCAGTGGTCCAGCAGGTCCAGCATGACCACGACCGGATCGGCTCCGAAGCCCCACAGGGCCCGGAAGCCTTCGAGGGCGTCAGACGGCTTGCCGCCCATCACGGCCTCGAACAGGGCGATGGTCTGGCCGCGGTCGGCCAGGCCCAGCATGTCGCGGACCACGGCGGCCGAGACCGTCGCCCCGCGCTCGGCCTGGACGATAGCCTGGTCCAGCAAGGAAAGGCCGTCGCGCACCGAGCCCTCGGCGGCCCGGGCGATCAGGGCCAGGCCGTCGGCATCGACCCGCGCGCCTTCCTTGGCCGCGATGCGGTCGAAGTGCTTGACCAGCACGTCCGGCTCGACCCGGCGCAGGTCAAAGCGCTGGGTCCGGGACAGGATGGTCACCGGCACCTTGCGGATCTCGGTGGTGGCGAAGATGAACTTGGCGTGCGGAGGCGGCTCTTCCAGCGTCTTCAGCAGGGCGTTGAACGCCGCCGTCGACAGCATGTGCACTTCGTCGATGATGTAGACCTCGTAGCGCGCCTCGACCGGGGCATAGCGCACCCCGTCGAGCAGTTCGCGCATCTCGTCGACCTTGGTGCGGCTGGCGGCGTCCAGTTCCAGCACGTCCATGTGCCGGCCTTCGATGATCGACTTGCAATGGAAGCCGTCGACGGTGAGGTCGACCGACGGCTGGTGAACCGTCTCGGTCTCGTAGTTCAGGGCGCGGGCCAGCAGGCGGGCCGTGGTGGTCTTGCCCACCCCGCGCACGCCGGTCAGCATGAAGGCGTGGGCGATACGGCCGCTGGAGAAGGCATTGGCCAGGGTCCGGACCATGGCCTCCTGGCCGATCAGATCCTCGAAATTGCGCGGACGATACTTGCGGGCCAGCACGGTGTACGCCGTGCCGGAGTCCGGCGGGGTATCGGCAACAACGGGGACAGCGACCGGCGCAGCGGCAGCGGCCGGCGGCGGGGCACCGAAAATGTCGGCCGTGTTCTCGTCCCGCTCGGCGGGCTCTTCGTCCCACGGCGGCGCGGAATCGGCGGTGAGGTCGTCGTGGTCGGCCATGAGCCCAGTGTAGAGCGCCCAAGCGCCCAGCAAAAGGCTCGGCCCGTCAATGAGGGCCGGATGCGGACGGATTTGCGGGGGAAAGGTGGAGACCGGCAGACGACCCGGAGCGAAACTCGTTGTGGCTGCTGCCTCTCGGCCCTGACCAGATTGGCGAGGACTCCGCCCGTCACCGATCTCCGAGGCCTATATCGCGACTCATGCGCCCGGATGCAAGACGCCATGCAAGTCTGTGCGACGTCGTGACGACTCTGCCCCACTGGGTTAGAGAGTCAGCATGGCCCTATCGATCATCACCAACATCTTCGCCGGCAATCCCCTCGACCGCGCCAGTGAGCGGCGCGGCGACGAGGCGTGGATCGCCGAAAAGCTGGCCGATGCCGGCTCCCTGGCCGTCGCCGTCTGGAACGGCAAGCCCCTGGTCGAGGACCTTCCGGGCGAGGACGGCAAGCCCGCCGGGGTCCAGATCGCCTATCTGCGCGCCGACATGGCCCAGGACCTGGCCGGCGGCACCGAGCGGCTGCTGTTCCTGGGCCTGTGGAAAGACATCGCCGTGTTCGCGGTCGACCTGGAAGGTGCCGCCGATCCGGCCGAGGGCCCGCTGCAGGGTCTGGGACGCTTCGAGGAACTGCGCGGCATCGCCGCCTCCATGCCCCCGGCCGATGCCGGCATCCTGGCCACGGCCCGTTCGATGTTCGAGTGGCGGCGTCGCCATCGCTGGTGCAGCGCCTGCGGCCAGCCTTCGGAGGTCGGCGACGCCGGCTGGAAGCGGGCCTGCCCCTCCTGCAAGGCCGAGCACTTCCCGCGCACCGATCCGGTGGCGATCATGCTGGCCGTGCACGAAGACAAGTGCCTGCTGGGCCGTCAGGCGATGTGGCCGGCCGGCATGTTCTCGGCCCTGGCCGGTTTCCTCGAGCCCGGCGAAACCATCGAGGAGGCCTGTGCCCGCGAACTGAAGGAAGAGGCCGGCCTGACAGCGACCAGCGTGCGCTACCACTCCAGCCAGCCCTGGCCGTGGCCCTCATCGCTGATGATGGGCCTGATCGCCCAGGTCGACAGTGCTGATGCCCGGCCCGACCAGACCGAGCTGGAAGAGGTGCGCTGGTTCAGCAAGACCGAGGCCGCCGCCCTGATCCGCGGCGAGCTGGACGGCGCCTTCGCCCCGCCCGCCCTGGCCATTGCCCATCAGCTGATCAAGGCGTGGGTGGAGGAGGCTTAGGAGCCACTCGCCCCCTCCTGGCGGCTACGCCGCCGTCCTCCCCCAGAGGGGGAAGACGAAGACATCCGCCCCCTGTGGGGGCGCACAACCTGCGAAGCAGGTCAGGTGGGGGCCGGCGATCGCCCCCACAGCAATCCTCACCTAAACGGCGGCTCGTCAAAGGCCCGCAGCTTGCGCGAATGCAGGTTGGGGCCCTCTTCCAGCAGCAGCTTGCAGGTCAGGATGCCGATCTGCAGGTGCTGGCTGATCGCCCGCTCGTAGAAGGCATTGGCCTGGCCCGGCAGCTTGATCTCGCCGTGCAGCGGCTTGTCGGACACGCACAGCAGGGTCCCGTAGGGCACGCGGAAGCGATAGCCCTGGGCCGAGATCGTGGCGCTTTCCATGTCGATGGCCACGGCGCGGCTCTGGTTGAAGCGCAGGGCCGACAGGCTGTGGCGCAGTTCCCAGTTGCGGTCGTCGGTGGTGACCACGGTGCCGGTGCGCAGGCGCTTCTTCAGCTGATCGCCGCTGTCGCCGCTGATCGACTTGGCGGCGTCATAGAGGGCGCGCTGCACCTCGGCGATCGAGGGCACCGGGATTTCCGGCGGCAGGACGGCGTCCAGCACATGGTCGTCGCGCAGATAGGCGTGGGCCAGCACATAGTCACCGATGGTCTGGGTATCGCGCAGGCCGCCGCAGTGGCCGATCATCAGCCAGGCCTGCGGGCGCAGCACGGCCAGGTGGTCGCAGACGGTCTTGGCGTTGGACGGACCCACCCCGATATTGACCAGGGTGATGCCGTTCCCGTCGGGCGTCATCAGGTGGTAGGCGGGCATCTGGTGCTTGCGCCAGGTCGACTCGGCGACGGCCTGTTCCGGATTGACGGTGTCGGCGGTGATCAGCAGGCCACCCGAGCAGGACAGGCCCGTATAGGGGGTGCCCGGCTGGCCGAGCTGCTCGATGCCCCAGCGCACGAACTCGTCGACATAGCGGTGATAGTTGGTGAACAGGATGAACTGCTGCACGTCCTCGGCCGGGGCACCGGTATAGTGCTTCAGCCGGGCCAGCGAGAAGTCGGTGCGCAGGCCGTCAAACAGGGCCAGCGGCCGGGTCTCTTCCAGGGCAGAATCCCAGACGCCGTCGGCGATTTCGTCACCGATGAAGGCCAGGTCCGTGGTCGGGAAGAAGCGGGCGATATCCTCTGAGCGCACATCGGCCTGGTTCAGGTCGATGCTGGCGTCCAGCACATAGGGATAGGGGATTTCCTGGCGCGAGCGCTCGACCTCGATCTCGACGTCGAAGTCGTTCATCAGCAGGGTCAGCTGCTCGACCAGATAGGCCTTGAACTGCAGCGGCTTGGTGATGGTGGTGGCATAGACGCCCGGACGGCTGACCCGGGCATAGGAGCGCGCCAGCTTGGGCGGCAGGGCTTCGGGGTCATAGGTCAGGCGCAGTTCGGGATAGGCGAAGGCCCCGTTGAAGCGGTCCTGCGGATCGGGCCGGGTGCCCGTGTCCAGATAGGCCTTGAGGGCGGTGCGGAGGGCGCCCACGGCGCGCTCGTATTCCTGGTTCAGCTGTTCGACGACAGCGATGGCTTTTTCTTGGTTCGACATGGCGTCTTATAGCGCTGTTTTGTGACCTTGGCGAGACGCCCAGACCGCTAAATAATAATCCTATTACTTCGGGCGATGACCTGAAAGCGAGGTGTCATCGGGCATGACGCGCCTGCAGGCGCGCCGGGGCCAGACAGACCGCACAGGCGACGAGCGCCGGCTGACCGCTTTGCAGCCGCGGGCCTTTGTGTCGCCGTCGGCAGCGCGAAGGGCATGGACGAACCCGCGCCTGTCGGCCACAAGGGCGAACAGGTTCACGATCCGGGCCGGCCATGGCGGGTTCATGCCCCCGCTTCGTCGGATCGGTCAGAGCCAAAAAGACTGCCGGCGCCGGGGGCGTTCCAGGGGAGTGTCATGAACAAGCGTTTTGCCTATCTGATCATCGCGTCCATGATCCTCGGGGTCGCCGTGGGCTGGGCCTGCAACCAGTTCCTCGACCCGGTCCAGGCCAAGGCTGCCGCCAGCAACCTGTCGATCGTCACCGACATCTTCCTGCGCCTGATCAAGATGATCATCGCGCCCCTGGTCTTCACGACCCTGGTCGCCGGTGTGGCCCACATGGAAGACGCCGCCGCCGTCGGCCGCATCGGGGCCAAGACCATGACCTGGTTCATCGGCGCCTCGGCCGTCTCGCTGGTGCTGGGCCTGCTGATGGTTCACCTGCTGGACCCCGGCGCGGGCCTCAACATGGCCCATCTAGAAATCGCCGGCACCAAGACCGCCGCCTCGACCGACGCCTTCACCCTGAAGGGCTTCATCACCCACCTGGTGCCGACCTCGATCTTCGACGCCATGGCCAAGAACGAGATCCTGCAGATCGTCGTCTTCTCGCTGTTTGTCGGCACGGCCGTGGCCGCCCTCGACGACAAGGCCCCCAAGGTTCTGGAACTGGTCGAACAGGCCGCCCAGATCATGCTGAAGGTCACCGGCTTCGTGATGAAGCTGGCCCCGCTGGCCATCTTCGCGGCCCTGGCCTCGACCATCGCCACCCAGGGCCTGGGCATGCTGGCCACCTACGGCAAGTTCGTGCTGGGCTTCTACGCCACCATGGGCGTGCTCTGGGCGCTGCTGTTCCTGGCCGGCGCCGCCGTGCTGGGTAAGCGGGTCATCCCGCTGTTCGGCGTGATCCGCGACCCGACCCTGCTGGCCTTCTCGACCGCCTCGTCGGAAGCCGCCTATCCGCGCATCCTCGACAGCCTGCCCAAGGTGGGCGTGCGTCGCCGGATCGTCTCGTTCGTCCTGCCGCTGGGCTATTCGTTCAATCTCGACGGCTCGATGCTGTATTGCACCTTCGCCACCATGTTCATCATGCAGGCCCACGGCGTGCACCTGACCGTGGCCCAGCAGATCTTCATGCTGCTGCTGCTGATGGTGACCTCCGAGGGCATTGCCGGCGTTCCGCGCGCCTCGCTGGTGGTGATCATGGCCACCCTCACCTATTTCGGCCTGCCGGAAGCCTGGATCGCGCTCGTGCTCGGTGTCGATCACCTGCTGGACATGGGCCGTAGCGCGACCAACGTCGTCGGCAACAGCGTCGCCGCCGCCGTGGTCGCCAAGTGGGAGGGCGAGCTGGACGACATGCCGGAAGAGGAGGCCCAGGCCGCCAAGACCTGACGCCCCGGTTGACTCCACCCCCGGTCGGTCCAATCTATCGGTCGAGGGGCTTACGGATCGCAAGGACCGAACTCATGACCGACGTCATCTCGCTCGCTCGCGGCAGCCTTCTGGCCGTGGCCCTGGCCGGCGGCCTCGCCGCCACGGCCGTCCATGCCCAGGAAGCCGCCGCTGCGCCCGCCGCCAAGCCGGCCCGGACCTGTTTCTACCTGTCGGACTGGCACGGCTGGACCTCACCGGATCGCGACACCCTGTATCTGAAGGTGCGCTCCAAGGACGTTTATCGCCTCGACCTCGCCCACGGGTCCAGCCAGCTGCAATGGCCGGGCTCGCACCTGGTGTCGGTGGTGCGCGGCAGCGACCGGATCTGCTCGCCGATCGACCTCGATCTCAGCGTGTCCGACGGCTACAGCATGTCGATCCCGATCCGCGCCAAGACCATCACCAAGATGACGCCGGAAGAGATCGCGGCCATCCCCAAGAAGTATCGCCCCTGATCCCGGGCAGACCCGGCCGTCAGGGCCGGGTCGCCGCCTGGATCAGCGCCACGACCATGGCATTGGCCGGGGTCGCGATGCCGTGCGCGGCTCCGCGCCGGACGATGACGCCGTTACGGACATCCAGCTCCATCGGCCGGCCGGCCAGCCGGTCGGCGTGCAGGGAATTGATGCCGTCCGGAGCGGCGCTGCGGTAGCCGTCTATGACCTCGTCGGCGAGGCTGTCGGGCAGATCCGCGCCCTCGGCCCGGCCCACCGCCACGCACTCGGCCACCAGGGTCCGCATCACCGCCGCCGCGCCGTCATCATGGGCGATGCCCGAGGGTTTGAGGATCAGGGCATTGACCGCCCCGGCGCAGTTGAGGGCCAGCTTGCGCCAGGCCGCCGTCTTGAAGTCGGCCACCGCCTCGGCGGCGATCGGCGTATGGGCCAGCAGGGCGACAAAGGCCCGCCCAGCCGCGTCGTCGGGCACCTTGATCCAGCCGTCACGGCGCTGGCGGATCCGGCCCGGGGCATCGCGCTCGGCCGGGATGTCGACCACCGCCGGAACGATCCGCGCGACGGGCAGTCGGTCGAGGAACGGCTCGACGTGCTCGACGCCGTTGCGCAGCACCACCAGCCGGGTCTGCGGCCCGACCAGGGCGTCCAGCCAGGCCCCGGCCGAGGCGGTGTCATAGGCCTTGGTGGCGATCAGCACCCAGTCGACGGGCGTGGCGGCGGCAGCATCGGTCAGGACGGCCGGATCGGCGATGATCGGTCCGCCGGGCGTCTGGATCTCAAGACCCGCAAACGGCGTGCGGGCGCAGACGATCACCGTCAGGGCCGGGTTCTGGGCCAGCCAGGCGGCGATCGTACCGCCCACCGCGCCGGGACCGATCAGGGCGATGGTGGTCATGGGGGACTCCACTCAAAACAAAACCCTCTCCCCTTTAGGGAGAGGGTGGCCCCGGTCTTGGCCGGGGCAGGCGCTTCTCCCGCAAGGGGAGAAGGCGCAGATTACTCCGCCGGCAGGGAATTTCCGGTGCGCTTGGCCATCATCTGGTCGAAGCTGGACCACACGCCCTCGCCGCCGTGCCACTGGCCGCGAGTCGCAGCCTTGGAATACTCCGTGGCGCGGGCCTCGAAGAAGTTGGCGTGCTCGACGCCGCTGAGCAGGCTCTGCAGCCAGGGCAGCGGGTTTTCCTTGATGCCGTAGACTTCCGGCAGCTGCAGCTGGCGCAGGCGCCAGTCAGCGATGAAGCGGATGTACTTCTTGATGTCGTCCGGGGTCATGCCCTGGATCTCACCGGCCTCGAAGGCCAGGTCGATGAACTTGTCTTCCAGGCCCACGACGGTCTTGCAGCAGTCGACGATGTCGTCGGCCACCGACTTGGTCACCGCGCCGGTCTCGGCGTTGAAGGCGTGGTAGAGCTTGATGATGCCTTCGCAGTGCAGGCTCTCGTCGCGGATCGACCACGACACGACCTGGCCCATGCCCTTCATCTTGTTGAAGCGCGGGAAGTTCATCAGCATGGCGAAGCTGGCGAACAGCTGCAGGCCTTCGGTGAAGCCGCCGAACATCGCCAGGGTGCGGCAGATGTCGGCATTGGTCTCGACGCCGAACTTCTGCATGAAGTCGTGCTTGTCGCGCATGGCCTGGTATTCCATGAACGCGCCGAATTCGCTCTCCGGCATGCCGATGGTTTCCAGCAGCAGCGCATAGGCCGCGATATGGATGGTCTCCATGTTGGCGAACGACGACAGCATCATCTTCACTTCGGTGGGTTTGAACACCCGGCCGTAGCGTTCCATGTAGTTGTCGGCGACCTCGATGTCAGCCTGGGTGAAGAAGCGGAAGATCTGGGTCAGCAGATTGCGTTCACGGTCATTGAGCTTGACAGCCCAGTCCTTGAGGTCCTCGCCCAGCGGGATTTCCTCGGGCATCCAGTGGACCTGCTGCTGCTTTTTCCAGAACTCGTGAGCCCAGGGATAGCGGAACGGCTTGTAGGCGGCCGATGGCGTCAGAAGGCCGGGAAGGGTGATCAACTGGGCGGACATCGGGGCGGCTCCAAGCGCAGGCGGACACGAATCGGACAGACGGGTTAGGCTCTCTTCGTAGCGCAGCCAACGAGGCCATCTAGTGGTCAGTTGGTCGCAGCACACAACATGTTGTGGGTAGTTTCTTAATCGATGGTTAACACACCCTACACCATTTTCGGCGCGCTCGGCTCGGGTTCGGTGCCGATCGAGGCGGCCCTGACCCTGCTCGGGCAGGCCTATGAGGTCATAGAGGCGCCGACCTGGGAAGGCGAGTCCGAGCAGGCCAAGGTCGCTGCCGTCAATCCGCTCAAACAGATTCCAGCCCTGGTCACCCCGGCCGGCGAAACGATCACCGAGAGCGCCGCCATCCTGATCTGGCTGGCCGACAACCATCCGGACTCGGGCCTCGCGCCCCGGCCCGATTCGCCGCATCGCGGCCAGTTCCTGCGCTGGATGACCTATGTCTCTGCGGCGATCTATGCCCTGTTCTGGGTGCGCGACGAGCCCGCCCGGCTGGTCGGCGACGATCCTGCGGCCCAGGCCCGGGTCAAGGCCGCCACCGCCGACCGCATCCACGACTGCTGGGCGATGATGGACAGCCAGTTGATGCCCCTCACCCGAACCCTCGGCGGGCCCTACCTGCTGGGCGACCGGATCACCGTACTGGACCTCTATGTCACGGTGATCAGCCGCTGGGGCCCGCGCCGGGTGCGCTTCTATGAGGCCGCGCCGGGCATGAGCGCGGTGGTCCGCCGCGTCGACGCCGATCCCCGGCTGGCGGCGTTCTGGGCGCAGCGCTTTCCGTTCTTCGAGGGCTGGGAGCGCCTCGGCCAGCAGGCCTGAAGCCCAGCTCAGATGACGGCGCGCGAGCGTTCGTCGGTGCCGGCCAGGGCGGCGGCGACGATGTGCAGGCCGCGCGCCAGATCCTCGCGGTCGCGGGCCGCGCCCAGGCACAGTCGCACGCCGGTCTCCAGCCCCGCCTCGACCACCGGCGCGCCGGGCGGGGTCAGCTCGGCCCCGGCCCGCAGGGCCCGTCCGGCCAGGCGTTCGGCCTCCAGTTCGGCCATCGGCAGCCAGAGGTGCGGGGCCGAGAGACTGGCCGGGGTCTCCAGGGCCGGACCCAGGATCCGCCGGGCCAGCGTCATGCGGGCGGTGACCTCGTCGCGGACCTCGGCGGCGATCTGGTCGGCCGTGCCGTCCTCGATCCATTGCCCGGCGATCATCCCGCCGAAGCTGGGCGGCGCATAGGCCAGGGCGCGGACGGCCCGCAGCACCCGCTCGAAAAACGCGCCCGGCGGCACCATCAGGAACCCGGCCCGCAGGCCGGGGGCCAGCGACTTTGAGACGCCGGAGACATGGAAGGTCCGCTCCGGGGCCAGGACCGCCAGCGGGGGCGGCGCGTCGGGAGCATAGATGCCGTAGACGTCGTCCTCGATCAGCCAGAGATCCAGCCTGCGGGCCAGGGCGACGATCTCGCCCCGGCGGGCCGCCCCCATGATCCGGCCGGTCGGGTTCTGCAGGGTCGGCAGCAGATAGACGGCCCGGGCCCCGGTCTCGCGGACCGCCGCCTCGAGGGCATCCGGCCGCAGCCCCTGCTCGTCCATCGCCACGCCCCTGAGCTGGTAGCCCCGGTGTTCGGCCAGGGCCCTGGCCCCGTGGAAGGTCGAGGCCTCGCACAGGATTGCATCCCCGGGCCGGGCCACGGCCTCGAAGGCCAGGGCCAGGGCCTGCTGGGCCCCGGCGGTGCAGATCATCCGCGTCCAGTCGGCCGTCGCCAGCCCGCCGGCCCGCGCCAGCCAGGCCGCCCCCGCCTGACGCTGGCGCTCAAACCCCGCCGCCGGGGCATAGCCGAGCGCCTCCGAAAGGTCGCCGCGCCGCCGCAGCCGGTTGAGGGCCTCGGCCAGGCGGGCCTGGGCTGGACCGGACGGCGCGATGTTCTGGGCCAGATTGACCGGCCCGGCCTCGTCCGAGCCCGACCGCAGGGCCCCGCAGCCGCGCACATAGCTGCCGCGTCCGACATGGGCCTCGACCAGTCCGGCCTTCTCGGCCTCGACATAGGCGCGGGTGACCGTGCCCAGCCCCAAGCCCAGGCGATGGGCCAGGTCGCGCTGCGGCGGCAGCCGCTCGCCTGCGCCCAGGGCCCCGGAGGCGATGTCGGCCCGCAGGGCCTCGACGAGGCGCTCATAGATCGGCGCATCGCCGGCAGGCAGGACGGGAGACCAGACAGACATAGGGACTTCCTGATTGTCATCATGACAATACTTATTTTGACTCATGGATCAATCAGGAACATCACGGTGACATTCTCGATCCCCGGAGTCCCGCCATGACCCCCGACCTGCTGCTCGCCTTTGTGCTGTTCGCCTTCGCCACCGCCGGTACCCCCGGCCCCAACAACATGATGCTGCTGGCCTCGGGCGCGAATTTCGGGTTCCGCCGGACGATCCTGCACATCCTCGGGATCAGCGTCGGCCTGGCGGTGATGGTGGTGGCCATGGGCCTTGGCCTTTCGGGCCTGTTCCGGGCGGTGCCGGTGCTGCACGACATCCTGAAATGGGCCGGCGCGGCCTATATGCTGTGGCTGGCCTGGAAGATCGCCACCGCCACTGGCGTCAGCGACCGCTCGGCCGGTAGTCGGCCCATGAGCTTCCTGCAGGCCGCCGGCTTCCAGTGGCTGAACCCCAAGGCCTGGGCCATGGCCCTTGGCGCGGTGACCACCTACACGCCCGAGGGCAGCGGCGCCCTGGCGGTGCTGGTCGTGGCCGGCACCTTCATGCTGGTCGGCGCGCCGTGCAGCGCGGCCTGGGCCGGTTTCGGACAGGGACTGCGGCCCTTCCTCGACAGGCCCGCTGCCCTGCGCGCCTTCAACCTGACCATGGCCGTGCTGCTGGTCGCCTCGCTCTATCCGCTGCTGCATACGCTGAAACCGGCGTGACATGGCGCAGGGGCTGCGCCACCCTGCCGTCATGCGCAAGCTCCTGGCCCTGGCCCTCGTCACCGCGACCCTGATCGCCACCCCCGTCCTGGCCCAGGACCTGAAGGTCACCGTCCAGGGGCGCGACTCGGTGGTCCTGACCCCGGCCGAGATCCGGGCCCTGCCGCGCGCCCGGGCCACGATCACGGTCAAGGGGGCCAGCGTCGTCTATGAAGGCGCGGTCCTGCACGAGGCCCTGCTGAAGGCCGGAGTCGTGGCGGGCGAGCGGCTGATGGGGCGCTATCTGAACCAGATCGTAGTGCTGCGGGCCGCCGACGGCTTTGCCAGCATCCTGTCGATCGCCGAGACCGACCCGGTCTATCGCGCCAATCCGGTGATCCTGGCCGACACGGTCAACGGTCAGCCGCTGGACGCCCGCGAGGGACCGTACCGGGTGGTGGTCGACGGCGACCTGCGCCCCTCACGCTCGCCCCGCGCCGTGGTCTCGGTCGAGGTCCGGCCGGGGTTCTAAGCCTTTCGTATGGCCCAGGTGGTGAAATCGCCGCCCCGGTCGAGCCTTCCTGTCGAGGATGCCGCCGATGCCGAAGCCGTTGACCCTGATCCTTGCCGCGCTCGTCGCCCTCGCGCCGGGCCTGGCCATGGCCCGCGCGGTCCCCGCCTCCGCCCCGGCCTGCACGTCGCCCGCCCAGAGCCTGGACGAGAAGGGCTTCGTCCGGATCGGTGGTATCGACCAGTGGGTCACCATCAAGGGTGATCGCTGCGACAATCCCGTGATCCTGTTCCTGCACGGCGGACCGGGCAATCCGCTCAGCCCCTTTGCCGACGCGATCTATGGCGCGTGGACCAGGGACTTCACCCTGGTGCAGTGGGATCAGCGCGGTTCCGGCATGACCCATGGTCGCAGCCCGCCGGCAGAGACCGACGGCCTTACGGTCGCGGGGATGACTACCGACGGCATCGCTGTAGCGACCTATCTGGTGCAGCATCTGGGCGCCCGGAAAGTCATCCTGATGGGCAGTTCCTGGGGTTCGATCCTGGGCGTCAACATGGCCCGGACGCGGCCGGACCTGTTCCACGCCTATGTCGGCACCTCCCAGATCGTCAGCTATCGCGACAACCAGGCCACCACCTATGCCCGGCTACTGGACCTGGCCCGGGCGGCCGGTGACCAGGAAACGGCAGGCCGGCTGGAGGCGCTGGGCCCGCCGCCCTGGGCCAATCCGCGCGCTTTCGGGGTCGTCCGGCGCGCCGTGCGGAAGTACGAGGCCCTGAAGACCGATCCCTTCCCCCAGACCTGGTGGTCGCCGGCCGGTGACTACGCGACACCCAAGGCCCTCGCCGACTATGAGGCGGGCGAGGACTACTCCTTCCTGCAGTTCGTCGGCTTCAAGGGGGACGGAATGTTCTCGGGCGTCGAGCTGGCCGCTCCTGGCGCGCGGTTCGAGACGCCGGTGTTCCTGCTGCAGGGCACCGAGGACCTGCTGACGACAGCCGACGTCACCCAGCGCTTCTTTGACGGCCTGACGGCACCCCGAAAGGCCCTGGTCCTGGTGCCCCGCGCCGGCCACGATCCCAATCAGCCGATGGTCGATGCCCAGTACCGGCTGCTGCTCGACCAGGTGAGGCCCGGGGCCCTGTAGGGCGAGCGACCGGGGCTCCGACAGGCCAGCCCGGTGCGGCCGGCCTCAGCCTGTCGCCCTGGAGACAGCTGCGTTCACCTGGCCGCCGGCCGCGAGAATGGCATCCACGGCCTCAGGCGCGATCGCCGCGCTGAACAGATAGCCCTGGGCATCGGCGCAGCCCATGCTCTGCAGCTGACGCCGCTGCTGATCGGTTTCGACCCCTTCGGCAATCACCGCCAGGTTCAGGGCCGAGGCCAGGCCGACGATCGAGGCGACCAGGGCACTGGCTTCGGCGTCGTCACCCAGCGGCGTAATGAAGCTGCGGTCGATCTTGATCTTGTCGATCGGATAGCGCCGCAGATAGCTGAGGCTGGAATAGCCGGTTCCGAAGTCGTCCAGGGCGAGGGAAAAGCCCATGGCCCGCAGGCGCTCAATCGTCAGATGGGTGGTTTCGTCATCGCCGAGCAGAGCCCCTTCAGTGATCTCGAGCTCGATGTTGCGCGGGCTGGCGCCGGTCTCGATCAGGAGGCCGGCGACCTCGCTCGCATAGTCGTCCTGGCGCATCTGCAGGGCCGAGACATTGACCGCCACCTTGATCCCGGACCAGCGACGGCTGTCGGCAAAGGCCCGGCGCATGACCAGCCGGCCAAGCGCCTCGATCAGACCGCAGTCCTCGGCCAGGGGCACGAAGATGGCGGGTGAGATCTCGCCCCGGGTCGGGTGGATCCAGCGGGCCAGGGCCTCAACGCCGATGATCTGTCCGCGGGCATCGACCTGGGGCTGGTAGGCCAGATGCACCCCGCCCTCCGCCAGGGCGCGACGGAGATCGAGCTCCAGCCCCCGCCGGGCCTTCAGGGCCGCATCCATCTCGACTTCAAAGAAGCAGTAGCGACTACGCCCCTGGTCCTTGGCGCGATACATGGCGACATCGGCCCGCCGGGCCGCTTCAGCGGCCCCGATATGCGCCTCCGCACTGTCGATGACGGCGACACCGACCGAACCGCCGACAAAGACCTGGCCACAGCTGAGATCAGCGGGCTCGCTGAGGGCCTTGACCAGCCGCTCGGCCAGGGCCGCCGCGCCGGACGGATCAATGTTCGGGGCGATGACGGCGAATTCATCCCCGCCCAGGCGCGCGACCGTTTCGTTGGCCCTGCAGAGCCCGGTCAGTCGTCCAGCCATCAGACGGATCAGTTCGTCGCCGGCGCTATGGCCGTGGCTGTCATTGACGGCCTTGAAGCGATCAAGGTCGATGCCGAGAACCGCCATCGTCCCCCGCCGGCGGCTCAGGCCCCTAAGCGCCTCGCTCAGCCGATCGTCAAACAGGCTGCGGTTGGCCAGGCCCGTCAGGGCGTCATGGCGCGCCATGTGTGTGGCCCGTGCCTCGCTGGCGACCAGACCGCGGGCAATACGGCGGCTGCGGACGGCAAAGACCACCACAGAGGCGGCCAGGCCGCCGACGACCAGCAGGATCGGCAGGCCGGCCTTACGCAGCAGGGCCTGGCCGGGTCGGGGCGGAGTCCAGTCCAGGGTCGCCACAACGGGACCTTCGAGGCTCCGGATGGCGACCCGGGCATCCTGGCCCTGGGGGGTCGCTTCGCCGGGATGGAGGTGAATGCCGGCCAGAAGAAAGCGGTTCGACATGGCCAGCAGAAAGGCTGCATCCAGCCTGAGCGCCGTGACAATGATCGGAGCCTTGGAATCCCTGGGCAGGACCCGGCCAAAATCCGGCTGCACCAGGCTGGCCGTGACCAGATAGGTTTCACTGCCGATCAGCTCGAAAGAGCTTTGCTGGAGCGGGGACGACACCAGGCCGCCGTCCGGGCGCGGACCCTGTACGGGCTTTTTGAGGCGCTCCAGGTCCCGAACGGCCTTGAGAACCCCGTTGAAGCTTGCACTGTGGCGCGAGAAATAGCCCGGCTCGAGATCGCTGCCGACCTTCTGGCTGAAAATGGCCTGGTCACGGCCGTCGAGAACAAAGATCAGGTCAAATCCGGACTGCCCGAGCAGATAGGCCCCGATGTTCTCACGGGCCCACACCGGATCATACCGATTACCCAGCCTGTCGACCGCTTCGTCCCAGACGGTCTGGGGCGCGATCGATCTTTCAAGGTCGCGGGTCTTGGCGACCAGCCCGCGTTCGACCAGGGATTGGTCGTGCAGCATGGCGTTGTGATCGACGCGCGCCGAAATCAGCAGCAAAACGCCGACGAGAATGCCGACCATGGCCAGGCCCAAAGCGGCCAGAGGCGTCGATAGGCGGCTTTCAGGTCGGGTCATGCGACAGGGCTCGAATAGCGAACAGGCATGGCTAGCCCTGACACGGCGAAGCTAAGCCCCGGCTAATGAGCTAGGGACAGTTTGTCGCACCTCACCGCCGCCCGCCCTGTGCCCGATCGGCCACAGGATGCAACTTCCGCGTCAGGCTCGCGTCTCAGACTCTGGCGCGATCTGGAAGAACGCTGTAATCGCCCGCCTCCCGAAAGACGAGAACCATGGCGCACAAAGCCCCAACCTACCTGCCGATGTTCTGCCAGTTCGACCGCTTGGTCGAGCGGACGAACGCACGCGCGTGGGAGGGGAGCACGGTCTAGGGTTCGATCCGAACTCGGGAAGTCCGAAACAGCCCCTCCTGGCCTTGAGCCGGAGGGGTTTTTCGTTTGTGCGGAAATCTTGCCTGCCCCGTCGCCAGGAGGGGGAGCAAGAGGAGAGAGGCCGATGAGCGGCTTCACACATATCGAAAGCGACGGCGCGCCCATCAAGGCGTGGACTCAAGGGGTTCCGATCGAGGACTCCGCCCTCAAGCAGCTGCGCAATGTCGCCAGCCTGCCGTTCATCCACAAGCACGTCGCGGTGATGCCCGACGTGCACTGGGGCATGGGCGCGACCGTGGGCTCGGTGATCCCCACCAAGGGGGCGATCATCCCCGCGGCGGTCGGCGTCGACATCGGCTGCGGCATGATGGCGGTGCGCACCTCGATCCGTGCCGAGCACCTGCCCGACAACCTGTTCGGCATCCGCTCGGACATCGAGGCGGCCGTGCCCCACGGCCGGACCGACAACGGCGGGCGCAACGACAAGGGTGCCTGGCAGGTCGATCCCCCGACCGTGGCGGCCGAGAAGTGGGCGGGCCTGAAGGCCGGCTATGACGACGTCGTGACCCGGCATCCCAAGGCCGGCCACCCGCGCGGGCTCGGTCACCTGGGCACGCTGGGCACCGGCAACCACTTCATCGAGCTGTGCCTCGACGAGGCGGGTGACGTCTGGGTGATGCTGCACTCCGGATCCCGGGGTGTGGGCAACCGGTTCGGCACCTACTTCATCGAGCGGGCCAAGTACGAAATGCGTCGCTGGTACATCAACCTGCCCGATGAAGACCTCGCCTACTTCGCCGAAGGCAGCGAAGGTTTCATCGACTATGTGCGGGCCGTGTCCTGGGCGCAGAAGTACGCCCTGGCCAACCGCGAGGTGATGATGGACCAGGTGCTGACGGTGCTGAAGCGCACCTTCCCCGACCTCGTGACCACGCAGCATGCGGTGAACTGCCACCACAACTACGTGTCGCGGGAAAAGCACTTCGGCAAGGACGTCTACCTGACCCGCAAGGGCGCGGTATCGGCCAAGGACGGAGAACTGGGGATCATTCCGGGTTCGATGGGCGCCCGCTCGTTCATCGTGCGCGGCCGGGGCAACCCGGACTCGTTCTGCACCTGCTCGCACGGGGCCGGACGGGCGATGAGCCGTAACGAAGCCAAGCGCCGGTTCACCATGGCCGACCACATCGCCGCCACGGCCGGTGTGGAATGCCGCAAGGACGAAGGCGTGATCGACGAAACGCCGATGGCCTACAAGGACATCGACGCCGTCATGGCCGCCCAGAGCGACCTGGTGGATATCGTCCACACGCTGCGCCAGGTGGTGTGCGTCAAGGGCTAGCGAACGCCGTCCGGTCCCCGCGACCGGGCGGCGTTTTGCGTGTGGGCTCCCCCCTGCCCGAATGACTCCGTTGTAATTTGCCTCACCACGTACTTTGAAAATAAAAGTACTTCATCGGCAATCAGGCCGAGGGAGACTTCAGACATGCAACGCCTCGCCGCGGCCGCCGCCGCCCTTCTCGCCGCCGCCGCTTTCGCCGGCGCGGCCCAGGCCGGATCCGTCAACCTGACCCTGGACGGGGTGCAGCCCAAGGGTGGCAAGATCCTCGTCACCGTCCAGAGCCGTGACCAGTACATGCAGGCCGCCCAGACCAGCGGCGCGGTGCTCGACGGTAGCGCCAGCGGCCAGCTGAAGGTCAGCCTGCCCAATGTCCCGCCCGGCGACTATGCCGTCTCGGTGCTGCACGACGCCGACCAGAACTGGGGCATGACCATGGCCGCCGACGGCCGGCCCGCCGAGGGCTGGTCGACGGTCAGGGCCGCCGCCCTGCGCGGCAAGCCGACCTTCGACCAGGTCAAGGTGACGGTGAACGGCGACACCGAAGTCGCCGAGACGATGGTCTATCCGAAGTAAGCCCCTTCGCGCCGGGGTGACGTGGGCCCGCTGGGGCGGTACAGAGACCGCCCGTTCCCAACAGTAATGTGACGTCACCCCCTTGCGACTGCCCCAGGCCCGCCTCGATCAGGTTCTCGACCGTTTCCGTGAAGTGGAAGCCCGCATGGGCGCTGCGACCGACGGCTCGGAGATCGTCAAGCTCTCCAAGGAGCATGCGGAGCTGCGTCCGGTGGCCGAGGCCGTGCAGACCCTCGCCAAGCTGGCCGCCGAGCGCGCCGAGCTGGACGAGATGGCTGGCGACCCGGAAATGGCCGCCATGGTCCGCGACGAGATCCAGGCCCTGGACGAGAAACTGCCCGTGCTCGAGCACGAGCTGGCCCTGATGCTGGCACCCAAGGATAAGGACGAGAACGCCTCGGCCATTCTCGAAGTCCGGGCCGGCACCGGCGGCGACGAAGCGGCCCTGTTCGCCGGCGACCTGTTCCGCATGTACCAGCGCTATGCGGTCAGCCAGGGCTGGCGGGTCGAGGTCGACAGCATCTCCGAAGGGGAAATGGGCGGCTACAAGGAAATCATCGCCTCGATCACCGGCGACGGCGTGTTCGGCCGGCTGAAGTTCGAGAGCGGCGTGCACCGCGTGCAGCGCGTACCGGAAACCGAAGCCCAGGGCCGCATCCACACCTCGGCCGCCACGGTCGCCGTGCTGCCCGAGGCCGAGGACGTCGAGATCGAGATCAACGACAGCGACCTGCGCATCGACACCTACCGCTCGTCGGGGGCCGGCGGCCAGCACGTCAACAAGACCGACTCGGCCGTGCGCATCACCCACCTGCCTACGGGCGTGGTGGTGACCTCGTCGGAAAAGAGTCAGCACCAGAACCGCGCCCGGGCCATGAAGAACCTGAAGGCGCGCCTCTATGACATGCAGCGCGAGGCGCTCGACACGGCCCGCTCCGACGCCCGCAAGAGCCAGGTCGGCAGCGGCGACCGTTCGGAACGCATCCGCACCTACAACTTCCCGCAAGGCCGGGTGACCGATCACCGCATCAACCTGACCCTCTACAACCTGGGCAAGGTGATGGAGGGCGAAGCCCTGGACGATGTGATCAAGCCGCTGATCGCCGAAGACCAGGCCGCCCGCCTGGCGACCCTCGAGGACAATTTCGGCTGATGGCCTTTTCCCGCACCTACGAGGACGACGAGCCCCAACGGGTCAACAAGTGGCTGGCCCAGAGCGGGGTCTGCTCGCGCCGCGAGGCCGAGGCCCTGATCGCCGACGGTCTGGTTTCGATCGACGGCGAGGTGGTGCAGGACGTGGGTCGCAAGATCCTCTCCGGCCAGACCCTGGTGCTGGCCGACCGGGCCACGGCCAAGCTCGACTCCAGCCTGACGGTGCTGATCCACAAGCCGGTCGGCTTCGTCTCGGCCCAGCCGGAAGCCGGCGAAGTGCCCGCCGCCCGCCTGCTGACCCGGGCCAATCTGTGGCTGGGCGAGGGTCCGGTCCCGGGCAGCGGCGACCTGCTGCCGCCGATCGGCCGCCTCGACAAGGATTCGCGCGGCCTGCTGCTGCTGTCGGAAGACGGCGTGGTGGCCAAGGCCGTGATCGGCCCGCAGTCGGAGCTGGAGAAGGAATATCGCGTCGCGGTGATGGGCGAGATCACCGACGAGAAGCTGGAGCTGCTGCGCTTTGGCCTCGAACTGGACGGCCGCGAGCTGCGCCCGGCCCGGGTGGAGATGATCTTGGACCAGCGCTTCAGCATCATCCTGCAGGAAGGCCGCAACCGCCAGATCCGCCGGATGTGCGAGCTGCTGGAACTGAAGGTCGTCGACCTGTTCCGGGTCCGCGTCGGTCCCCTGACGCTGGGCGACATGCCCGAAGGCCACTGGCGCCATGTCACCCCGGCCGAGCGCGCGGCCCTGATCGCAGGTTGATCGCGGCACTTTACCTTCCGCCCGTCCCCCGCTAGAGACGTCGCCGATGCTGTTCGCCACGACCAAAATTACCACCCCGAAAACGACCCGCCTGCGCGGGGCGTCGTCGGGTGCTGGGTCGGTCTGAAGCCAGCATCCCGAAGTCAGCCCCGCCGATGCGCGGGGCGGCTCTCATCTTCCAAGAGACCTGCAGCTCCCCGCGCCTCCGCATCCTGAAGGAGTCGTACCGTCATGAGCTTCCGTTTCTCCCGTTCCCGCCCGCCCCATGTCGGCATTGTCGGCGCCACCGGCCTGGTCGGCGGCATGATGCGCGAGCTGCTGGTCGAGCGGGACTTTCCGCTGGCCTCGCTGCGCCTGTTCGCCTCGGCCCGCTCGGCCGGCCAGACCCTGACGGTCGGTGACCGCGCGGTCGTCGTCGAGGACGCCGCCACGGCCGATTTCGCCGGCCTCGACCTCGTCTTCTTCTCGGCCGGAGGCTCGACCTCGCGCGAACTGGCCCCGAAGGCCGCCGCAGCCGGGGCGATCGTGATCGACAACTCCTCGGCCTGGCGTAGCGATCCGGACGTGCCGCTGGTGGTCTCCGAGGTCAATTCGCAGGCCCTGGACTCGATCCCCAAGGGCATTGTCGCCAATCCCAACTGCACGACCATGGCCGCCATGCCGGCCCTCAAGCCCCTGCACGATGCGGCGGGCCTGAAGCGGCTGACCGTCAGCACCTACCAGGCGGCCTCGGGCGGCGGCATGGAGGGCATCGAGGTCCTGGCCCGCCAGCTGGCCGCCGGGGCCAAGGGCGACCTGGCTGGCCTGGCCCGCAGCAGTGACGCGGTCACCCTGCCCCCGCCCGAAAAGTGGGCCGTGCCGCTGGCCTTCAATGTCGTGCCCCTGAACTATGTGCTCGGCGAGGACGGCTATACCGAGGAAGAGCTGAAGCTGCGCGACGAGAGCCGCAAGATCCTCGGGATCCCCGGCCTGCCGGTCAGCGGCACCTGCGTGCGGGTGCCGGTGTTCACGGGCCACGCCCTGTCGATCAATGCCGAGTTCGAGCGGCCGATCTCGGTGGCCCAGGCCACGGCCCTGCTGGAAAAGGCTCCCGGCGTGGTGCTCGACGCGGTGCCCAACCCGCTGGCCGCCACCGGCCAGGACCCGGTCTTCGTCGGCCGCATCCGTCCTGATCCGACAGTCGCGCATGGCCTCGCCCTGTTCGTCACCGGCGACAACCTGCGCAAGGGCGCGGCCCTGAACGCCGTGCAGATCGCCGAGGTGATGCTGGGGGCCTAGGCTGAGGCTGCGCCGGCCCACTTGCCCCCTCCTGACCGGCTTCGCCGGTCGTCCGCCCCCGGAGGGGGCAGATGAACTCGTCTTCCCCCTCCGGGGGAGGACGGGCGCGAAGCGGCCCGGAGGGGGCAAGTGGCCCGGAGGGGGCAAGTGGCCCATCCGCATTCGACCTGCTAAGCCCCCGCCATGCTGACCGATCCCTTCTTCTATGCCGTCGCCATCCCGGCCGTGATCCTGCTGGGTCTGGCCAAGGGCGGCTTCGCGGGGATCGGGGTGATCGCCACGCCGCTGATGGCCCTGGCGATTTCGCCGGTTCTGGCCGCCGCCATCCTGCTGCCGATCCTGATCGTGCAGGACGTGGTCAGCGTCTGGGCCTTTCGCAAAACCTGGGACCGGGGCCTGCTGAAGCTGATGCTGCCGGCCGCCGGGGTCGGGATCTTCCTGGGCTGGGCGCTCGCGGCCCTCGTGTCGACCGCCGCCGTCGAACTGGCCGTGGGTCTGATCTCGATCGTCTTTGCCCTGCAGCGCCTGTGGGCCGAGCGGGCGGTCAAGGCCGCCGAGAGCCTGGCCACGACGGCCGGACGCCCGTGGCTGGGCGCGCTGTGCGGTCTGGCCGCCGGCTTCACCAGCCAGATCGCCCATGCCGGGGGCCCGCCGTTCCAGATCTATGTGCTGCCGCGCCGCCTGCCGCGCGACACCTTCATCGGCACGAGCGCCGTCTTCTTTGCCGTGGTCAACTGGATGAAGGCCCCGGCCTATCTGGCCCTCGGGGCCTTCACGCCCCAGGTCCTGGCCACCGCCGGGGTCCTGCTGCCCCTGGCCATCGCCTCGACCTGGGCGGGGGTCTGGCTGGTGCGACGGGTCCCGGCCGAGGGCTTCTACCGGGTGATCTATGTCCTTTTGGTCGCGGTCGGCGGAAAGCTGGTGTTCGACGGCGTCCACGGTCTGGTTTCCTGACGACCGAATGCCTTTTCGGCGCCATGATCGTCGTCGTTCTTACGTCATCCTCTGCGGTTAGACTGGGCCCATGACCGAGATTGCCACCCACTACCCGACCCCCGGCGCCAAAATGGCCGACCTTGTGGTGCATCTGGCGGGCCTGGCCTGCGCGCTGCTGGGCGGCGGTATCCTGCTGGGCCTGGCCTTCGGCCTCGGCTCGCTGGGCCAGGTGGCCGCCGTCTCGGTCTATACGGTCGGCCTGATCCTGATGCTGTCGCTGTCGACCGCCTACAACTTTGCCAAGGCCCGCTGGCAGCCCCTGCTGCGCCGCTTCGACCATGCCGGCATCTTCGTGATGATCGCCGCCTCCTACACCCCCTTCACCACCCAGAACCTGCACGGCTGGTGGGCGATCGGCATGACCTCGGCGGTGTGGACCGTGGCCGGGATCGGGGTGCTGGCCAAGCTGTTCCTGCCCGGGCTCGACAAGCGGTTCTGGGTCGGCCTCTACCTCGCCCTCGGCTGGCTGGTGCTGGTCGCCATCAAGCCGATGATCAACGGCATGTCGTGGCCGGCCCTGCTGCTGCTGGCCATCGGCGGCCTCGTCTATTCGACCGGCACGATCTTCTATCTGATGCGTCGGCTGAAGTTCCGCCGCGCCATCTGGCATGGCCATGTGATCGGCGGGGCCGGTCTGCACTATGCTGCGGTCCTGGTCGGCGTCGTCCTGTCCGGCGCCCATTCGTGAGCCGTCCTTGAGCCGGCCCTCTGACGGAAAGATCAACTTCCAGGCCTTTTTCCGCGACCGCAAGATGCCGGACCCGCTGCGGGGCAAGCGTCTGACCGCGCCGCCGGCCGACCTTCTGGCCGAGGCGGTCGGCTTTCCCGGGGTGCGCCTGACGGTCGACCAGGCCGACCAGGCCCTGAACGCCGTGGCCGACCGCCTGGCCCCGGCCCGCTCCCTGCTCGGCCGCGACGAGTTCAACATCCTGGCCCTGTCGGGCGGTGCCGCCGGCGGGGCCTTCGGAGCCGGCGTGCTGACCGGCCTGACCAAGGTCGACCGGCGGCCCGAATTTGCCATCGTCACCGGGGTCAGCACCGGGGCCCTGATCGCGCCCCTGGCCTTTCTCGGCTCGGCCTGGGACGAGCGGCTGGCCGATGCCTATGTCGGTGGCCACGCCGCCGAGCTGCTCAGCCTGAAAACCTTCACCGGCGGCATCGGGCCCGGCCTGTTCAAGGGCGAGGGCCTGGATGCGCTGGTGGCGCCGTTCATCGACGAGATCGTCATCAATGCCGTGGCCCGCGAGCATGCCCGGGGTCGGCGCCTGCTGATCGCCACCACCAATCTCGACAGCCAGAAGGCCACCATCTGGGACATGGGGGCCATCGCCGCCCGGGGCGGTGAAGCCGCCGTCGCCCTGTTCCGGGACGTGCTGGTCGCTTCGGCCAGCGTGCCGGGCCTGTTTCCGCCGCGGATGTTCGAGGTCGAGGCCGGTGGCGAGCGCCATCAGGAAATGCATGTCGACGGCGGCGTCGCCGCGCCCCTGTTCCTGATGCCTGACGCCCTGCTGCACTGGCGCAACCTGGGCAACCGGCTGCGGCGCGGCCGGGTCTATGTGATCGTCAACACCGTGCTGGAGCCCTCGACCCTCTCGACCCCGCCGGGCGTGGCCTCGATCATGGGTCGCAGCTTCGAGACCATGCTGCGCTTCTCCTATCGTCAGGCCCTGAGCCTGGCCTCGGGCTTCTGCGCGCGCCACAACCTGCCGCTCAGCGTGGCCTCGATCCCGGCCAGCTTCGATCACTTCAACATGCTGAACTTCGATACGGCGGCGATGCGCGAGATCTTTGACGCCGCCCACCAGCTGGCCCAGGGCGACCAGCTGTGGTCCAGCCCCTCGGCCGAGCCCACCGGCTGGCGCGGCCTGTTCAAGCGTCCCCTGCCCCGGCCGGCGATCGCACCGGACCTGGAAGAGCCGCAGGGCTGAACAAAACCTCGCCGAGTAGGCCGGGTCGAGTGGTTAGGGTCCTTGAACGATCTGGCGCAACTCTGCTCTGAGCCCGGCTCCGCCCGCGCCGTCGCCGATCAGATCCAGGGCATGCTGGGCAAAGCCCGTGGCATCCTGCCGGCTTCCTGCCGCTAGCCGCATGAGCGCGAGGGCGCGCGCCATCAGGACGGGCGTCGACATGAAGCCAAACAGGACTGGCGACTGGCCGGCGAACTCTTGTGGAGTCACGGTCCAGATTGGCGAGCCAGGATCTGCCATGCCTGCGAAGGCCGGGCGTCCGGTCGTGACGTAGACTTCCGCTGCCGCGCCTACGGCCGCATCCATGCTTTCCGGATCAGCGTCGTAGGACCACCACTGATCCGTTTCGTCGGCTGAAAGTCTGCGCCTGAAGGCACAGTTTTCAGGCCTGATCTTTCGGGCGTCACCGGAGTTAGGAAGGTCGCTTTGCATGCAGGTTGGGTGGACCCCCAAATTCACCGCAAACCGGCCACCCGACTGGGAGCCCTGCACCTGAACGACACAAATCAGGTTTTCACCGATGCGCCGGAAGGTCCGCCCCGAGCCTACGAAGCCGTCCTCGCGAAGGAGCGGGGCGAGACGCGAACGGATGGATGTCTCGAGCGTTTGCCTGGCGACAGGCGCGGATGGGCCTTCATGCGGCTGCTGCCTGCCCGTGAACCGATCCATGAGCCTCCGCAACCAGTTCAAAGCTTCATCCAAAGAAAGCTGTAGAAGTCGAAAGCGTAGAGTCGTCGCGCCGATCGATACGACCAGCGGAGACTTGCTGCACGCCCAGCCTCAGGCCTTCTTCAGGTGACGGGCCCGTAGCTTTTCGACATTCGGCGGGTCAGCGCGGAAGTCCGAGGCCAGACCCAGCCGGGCATTGCAGGACGGGCACCGCACGGAGTCGGTGTCGGCGAGCTCGGGCGAGGGGTCAAAGCGCGTGCCGCAGGGCTTGCACTTCCAGTCACCGACCGGCGGGGGCGGCGGCGGCGGCGGCTCGGGAATGACCGGACGGGTCGGGCGGGCGATGCGCTCAAGCGGCGGCGGGCCACCAGGGGCGGCGATGCCGCTCTTGAGGCTCAGGATCTTGCGGCGCGGGGGCTCGCTCTCGCTCATGGCTGCAGACGGCTGTTGGACCAGTGGCGCTAGTGCATGATCACAGCGCGAAACTCAAGCGCCACAACGCGGTTTGTCGCGCCTACCAGTGCGGTTTCAGGCTGAAGGACAGGGCCACCATGGAGTCCTTCTGGGTCGCCATGCCCATGATGACGTCCTTGGCCTTGATCTCGCGGTGGATGTAGCCGAGCGAGGCCTGCATCGGCCCCTTGCGCCAGGCCAGACCCGCCTGGGCATCGCCGATCAGCTTGCTGTTGACGTCGGAGGTCAGGCCGGCCCGGCTCCAGTCGCCGTCCTGGCCGCGCAGCATATTCATACCGACGGCCCGTCCGCTGGCGGCGGCAAACACGTACCAGCGCCCCCGGCTGCCGAAGGCTTCGCCGCCGTCGCGCAGGCCCAGAGAGTCGCTGACCTGATCCTCGACGGACTTGCCCAGCCGCACAGTGGCGCCGGCCTCGGCCGAACCGCCGGCATCGCCGAAGCCGAAGCCGGCGTGGGGCGAAACGTCGAGGGCATAGTGCCCGGCTTCGAACTTCACGGCGGCCGGCCAGCCGCGGGTCAGGGTCACATCCACGTCGCTGACGTCGAAGGCATCGCTGTCAGGCCGCACCAGCCGCAGCGGGGCCGAGGCGGCGTTGCGGGCTATGCCGCCGATCGAAACCCGAACCGAATCGACGCTGGTCTCGCTGGACTTCACCACGAAGGCGTTGGAACGCCAGGTGGTCGGCCCACGGTCATCATAATAGCGGTCAGCGGCCGCAAGGCGGGCATCGCCGAAGGCGGCCGCCGGCGACAGGGCAAAGGCTCCATCGACCATGGCCTCGGCCGAGTCGGGCTCACGGGCCGCAAAACCGGCCGATGAAGGCGCGGCGGCGGGCAGGCTGAGGCTCAGGCCCTTGGTCGCCGGGACGGCGAGGTCGAAACCGATCGGCGCCGTCTTGTCTGCGGCGGGTTCAACCCTATTTACCGTCTTGACCGGCTTGGCGTGCTTTGCAGAGCGAGCGGCGGCCAGGGACACGGACGGGGCAGCCTGCGCCGTGGCAAAAGCCATGGCGGTAAGGCAGAGCGCGGAAAATCTCATTCCACCGAGCCGCATCGCGGACCCCCATCCCAATCGAATCCAGCCTAGTCCGTTATTCGCGCCTGTCCAGCGCGACCAGGGACCGCAGGGTTAACAGACTGCGGGTGTCATGGTTCCGAACATGTAAACGCCGGCGCGAAGGGTTTCGCGCCGGCGTCAAGGATCAGGTTGATGAGGGAACCCTGCCTTACTGGCAGGCCAGGCACTCGTCGTAATCGGTCTTCTCGAGCGGATCGAAACCGCCGGTCGAGGCCACGGCGACATCGGCACCGGCATAGGCCGCGCGCTGCACCGACTTGGAGCGCAGGTAGTAGAGGCTCTTTACGCCCCGCTCCCAGGCCTGCCAGTGCAGCATGTGCAGGTCCCACTTGTCGACATCGCCCGGCAGGAAGATGTTGACCGACTGGCTCTGGCAGATTTCCGGCGTCCGGTCGGCGGCCAGCTCGACCACCCAGCGCTGGTCCAGCTCGAAGGCGGTCTTGTAGACGTCCTTGTCGTCCTGGCTGAGGAAGTCCAGGTGCTGGACCGAGCCTTCGTTCTCCAGGATCGAACCCCAGACGGCGTCGGTGTTCTGGCCCTTTTCCGCGAGCAGCTTCTCGAGATAGGGGTTCTTGACGGCGAAGGAGCCCGACAGGGTCTTGTGGGTATAGATATTGGCCGGGATCGGCTCGATGCCGGCGCTGGTGCCACCGCAGATGATCGAGATCGACGCGGTCGGGGCGATGGCCAGCTTGTGCGAGAAGCGCTCCATCGAGCCCCGGTCGGCGGCGTCAGGACACGGGCCCTTCTCTTCGCCGATGGTGATCGAGGCCTTGTCGGCTTCGCGGCGCAGATGCTTGAACATCCGCATGTTCCAGCTCTTGGCCAGGGCGCTTTCGAACGGCACGTTCTGGCTCTGCAGGAAGCTGTGGAAGCCCATCAGGCCCAGACCCACCGAACGCTCGCGCATGGCCGCATAGGCCGCCGTCGAGGCCGCGTCGGGGGCGCGGTCAATGAAGTCCTGCAGGACGTTGTCGAGGAAGCGCATGATGTCCTCGATGAACATCGGCTCGTCGCGCCATTCCATGAAGGTCTCGGCATTGACCGACGACAGGCAGCAGACGGCCGTGCGGTCATTGCCCAGATGGTCGACACCGGTGTGCAGCATGATCTCGCTGCACAGGTTGGACTGACGCACCGTCAGGCCCAGCTCGCGCTGGTGCTGCGGCATGGCGCGGTTCACGGTGTCGGAGAAGATCAGGTAGGGCTCGCCGGTCTGCAGGCGCAGCTCCAGGACCTTCTGCCACAGGGCGCGGGCATCGACCTCGCGCAGGACTTCGTTGGTCTTGGGCGAACGCAGGCCGAACTTGGTGCCGTCGCGGACGGCATGCATGAATTCGTCGCTGATCGAGATGCCGTGGTGCAGGTTCAGGGACTTGCGGTTGAAGTCACCCGAGGCCTTGCGGATCTCCAGGAACTCTTCGATTTCCGGGTGGTGGATGTCCAGATAGACGGCCGCCGAGCCGCGGCGCAGCGAGCCCTGGCTGATGGCGAGGGTCAGGCTGTCCATCACACGGATGAAGGGGATGATGCCGCTGGTCTGGCCCTGGCCCTTGACCTTCTCGCCGATCGACCGCACGCCGCCCCAGTAGGTGCCGATGCCGCCGCCATTGGCCGCCAGCCAGACGTTCTCGTTCCAGACGCTGAGGATGCCGTCGAGGCTGTCGGAGACCGAGTTAAGGAAGCAGCTGATCGGCAGGCCGCGCTCGGCGCCGCCGTTGCTGAGCACCGGGGACGACGGCATGAACCACAGCTTGCTCATGTAGTCATAGACGCGCTGGGCATGGTCGGCGTCGTCGGCAAAGGCGGTCGACACACGGGCGAACATGTCCTGATAGGACTCACCCGGCAGCAGATAGCGGTCTTCCAGCGTCGTCTTGCCGAAGTCGGTCAGCAGGGCATCGCGCGAGCGGTCGACCTGGACCTTGCGCACCAGCGCCAATTTCGGACGCTCGGCGACCCGCATACCTTCGGTGCGACCCTGGGGGAGCGCAGTCGTCTTCGCCGCTTCACTGCCGTTCATGACCAAAATCCATAATCAATCAGCGTATTCCGGAGAAGGAAACGCCTCACCCAGCCGCTACATGTTGTGGCCGAGGAGCCCCCTCAGCCCACATATGGGGCCACACCGGCCATTGACTCGTCAACGCCCCGGAGGCGAGTTTTTCGTTAACAAGCTGTGAACGGTGCGAACTTCGCGGGCAGGATCAAGGGGTTGCCCAAGCGAACTTTTTTCAGCTGCGACAGACCGTCACAAGGCAGGCAAGGCGATCCGCCCCCGGACTTCGGCATCCGCCCACAACTTGCTCGCAAGGGGCCTTCCGGGGAGCGCCCCGCGGTGCCCCGGGATCGCCGCAGAATGGCTCGGGAGACATCCGAAGCCCGGCATCCGGCAACAGGGGGCCGGCCCAAAAGAAAAGGGCCTGGCGTTGCCGCCAGGCCCTTCCCGATCTTCGTGGATCGCGATCTTAGAAGTTGATCGAGATCGTGGAACGGCGGTTCAGCGGTTCCTTCACGCCGTCGCCCGTGGCAACGGCCGGAGCGCTTTCGCCCTTCCAGTCGACCGCCAGGGTGTCAGCGGCAACGCCGAGACCGACCAGAGCGTCGGCAACAGCCTTACCACGACGCTCCGACAGGCGGGCGTTGTACTTCGGCGAGCCCGAGGTGTCGGTGTGACCGACGACCACCAGCTTCGTCGCCTTGCCGGCGCTGGCGTAGTTCGCCGCTTCCGAGACCACCGACTGGGCTTCCGGCGTCAGGACCGACTGGTCGAACGGGAAGTACACGATGAACTCGCGGGCCTCATACTGCGGCGGCGGAGGCGGCGGCGGCGGAGGCGGGGGCGGCGG
>Ga0187842_1000129_pt1 | contig 39579 bp, 32 predicted proteins | sample SpaLakP09_SKY_41_FD_134514 | JGI IMG/M metagenome (GOLD analysis project Ga0187842, IMG submission 134514) | Oligotrophic lake water microbial communities from Sparkling Lake, Wisconsin, USA - SP09_SKY_41 | ecosystem: Environmental > Aquatic > Freshwater > Lake | place: USA: Sparkling Lake... | reverse complement strand
GACTACTACAACCTGCTGAAAACCGGCCCATTCCTCGACCAGCTGACGCTGGACTTCGCCCGTGCCGCCGTGGAAGGCGAAAACCTAGGCCGCAATCCGGCCGGTGTGCCGGACCTGCTGGGCGTCAGCCTGTCGGCGCATGATTATGTGAACCATGCTTTCGGCCCAGAAAGCAAGCTGTCGCACGATCACCTGCAGCGCGTCGACCGCATGCTGGCCGAGTTCTTCACCTATCTGGACAAGCGCGTGGGCATGGATAACGTGCTGGTGGTGCTGACCGCCGACCACGGCTTCCCCAACACGCCGGAATTCTCGCGCACCCAGCACATGGACGCCGAGCGCATCGACGGCAATGCCATGATGAAGGCGCTCGACCAGCACCTGAGCGACAAATTCGGCGGCGCCAAGCTGCTCAGCGCATGGTCGCTGCCTAACATCCACCTCGACTATCAGCAGATCGAAAAAAGCGGCCTGAAACGCGAAGAAGTGGAAAATGCCGCCGCCCGCTTCCTGCTGGCACAAAAAGGCATCGTCGAGACCTACACCCGCACCCAGCTGGAAAGCGGCGCCGCCAACACCACCCACATGGCCACCCTGATGCGCCGTGCCTGGAACCGCGAAGCCTCGGGCGACCTGATGGTGGTCACCAAGCCTTACTGTTATTTCGGCACGGGCAGCAGCGGCACTTCGCACGGTTCGCCGTATGCCTACGATACCAATGTACCGCTGCTCATCATGGGCAAACGCTGGATCAAACCGGGCGCCTACAGCCAGTACGCTGAAGTGGTGGACATTGCTCCGACGCTGGCGTACCTGCTGCACGTCCGCCCGCCAGCTGGCGCCGAAGGCCGCGTGCTGACGGAAACGCTGCAATAATTTCCGGCGGGCACCACGATGCGGTGACGCATGTGGTGCCCGCCTGACTGTGCTTTAGTTTGTATTTTATTGTATCAACTGGTTAATCTTAGAAAGATTGCTATACACTAGCTTTTTTTCTTTGGGTAAACATAGGAAATACAAACTATGCGCAAGACTTTTGGCTTTATGGCTCTGTGCCTGATGGTTTCCGCCTACGCCGCCGAACCGTTCGACGACAAATTCCGTCAGCTCGACGAAGTCCTCCCTACTCCGAATACCTACCGCACCGCTTCCGGCGCGCCCGGTGCCGCCTACTGGCAGCAGCGGGCCGACTACACCATCCGCGCCACGCTCGATGAAAGCAAACGGGCCATCAGCGGCAGCGAACAGATCCGCTACCACAATAATTCGCCCGATACGCTCAGCTATCTGTGGGTGCAGCTCGACCAGAACATCTACAAAAAAGATTCAGACGCCCGCAAGATGCTGACCCAGCCTTCGCGCGACGCCTGGGCCAAAGGCCATACGCCGGAAGACGGCTTCAAGTTCGAAGGCATGCGCGGCATACTGGCCGGGCTCGATTTTGACGGCGGCTTCAATATCAAGGCCATCAATGCCGGCGGCCAGCCGCTGAAATACGTCATCAACCGCACCATGATGCGCATCGACCTGCCTACCCCGCTCAAGCCCGGCCAGAGCTTTGCCTTCAATATCGACTGGTCCTACAACATCAACGAACAGAAGGTGCTGGGCGGCCGTTCCGGCTACGAGCACTTTGACGAAGACAAGAACGACCTGTTCGAAATCGCCCAGTGGTATCCGCGCATGGCAGCTTATTATGATGTGATGGGCTGGCAGCACAAACAGTTCCTCGGCTCCGGCGAATTCACGCTGGAATTCGGCGACTACGATGTGCAGCTGACCGTACCGGCCGACCACGTGGTGGCCGCAACGGGCGAACTGCAAAATACCGGCGAAGTGCTGACTGCCGCCCAGCGCGAGCGCCTCAACAAGGCCCGCACGGCCAGCGCGCCGGTAGTGATCGTAACGCAGGAAGAAGCGGAACAAGCCGAGAAATCGGTCAGCAAAGCGTCCAAGACCTGGCACTTCAAGGCTGCCAATGTGCGCGACTTTGCCTGGGCTTCGAGCCGCAAATTCATCTGGGATGCGCAGGGCTACAAGAAAGACGGCAGCAACCTGATGGCGATGTCCTACTATCCCAAGGAAGGCAATCCGCTGTGGGGCAAGTACAGTACCCAGGCCATCATCCACACCATCGAACAGTACAACAAGTTCAGCTTCGACTATCCGTATCCGACGGCGATTTCCGTCAACGGCCCGGTGGGCGGCATGGAATACCCGATGATCTCCTTCAACGGCCCGCGCCCCAGCAAGGACAAGAAAACGGGCGAGCTGACCTGGTCGCAGCAGACCAAGTACGGCCTGATCGGCGTCATCATCCACGAGGTAGGTCACAACTACTACCCGATGATCATCAACTCCGACGAGCGCCAATGGACCTGGATGGATGAAGGCCTGAACACCTTCGTGCAATATCTGGCCGAGCAGGCATGGGAAGACAACTACCCGTCGCGCCGCGGCGAGCCGCGCAACATCGTCGACTACATGCGCAGCCAGAATCAGGTGCCTATCATGACCAATTCCGAATCGCTGCTGCAGTTCGGCAACAACGCCTACGCCAAACCGGCCACCGGCCTGAACATCCTGCGCGAAACCATCCTGGGCCGCGAACTGTTCGACCACGCCTTCAAGGAATATGCGCGCCGCTGGAAGTTCAAGCGCCCGACCCCGGCCGACTTCTTCCGCACCATGGAAGACGCTTCCGGCACCGACCTCGACTGGTTCTGGCGCGGCTGGTTCTACACCACCGATCCGGTTGATATCAGCATCGACGGCATCAGCGAATACGGCGTCAACACCAAAGACCCGGAAAAAGAAAAGGCATGGAAAAAGGAGCAGAAAGAAGCCCAGCCTATCTCCGTATCCGAACAGCGCAACAAGGAACTGCCTAAGCGTCTGGACGCCCATCCGGAACTCAAGGACTTCTACAACGAGCATGACGAATTCACCGTCACCAACAAGGACCGCAATATGTATGCGGAAGCGGTGGAGAAGCTGGAGCCATGGGAAAAAGAGCTGCTGGCGCAAGGCAAGCACTTGTATCTGGTGGACTTCTCCAACCTCGGCGGCCTGGTCATGCCACTGATCCTGGAAATCGAACTGAAGAGCGGCAAAAAATACATCGAACGCATTCCGGCCGAAGTATGGCGCTACTCGCCGAAGAAGATCACCAAACTCATCATCACCGACGAGCCTATGGTGGGACTGACGCAGGACCCATACTGGGAAACCGCCGACATCGACACCAGCAACAACAGCTGGCCGCGTAAGGTCACCAAGTCGCGCGTCGAACTGTTCAAGACCGAACGTGACCGCAACAACCTGATGCGCGACTTTAATACCCCGCTCAAAACCAAGGGCAAGGGTGAAAAAGACGACGCCAAGGGTGACAAGGACGCCGCCAGCGAATGAAGTTGCGCCACACGGCTTACTCCCTGATGGCCGGCAGCGTGGCGCTGCTGCTGGCCGCGGGCAGCGCTGCTGCCCACAACTTCCACATGGGACTGGCCGATATCAGCTATAACGCCCGCAGCGGCAATACCGAGATCGTGCACACTTATACCACGCACGATGTGGCTACCCTGCTCGCCGACCTGTACGGACGCAATCTCGATTTGGGCCAGCCCGACAGCGAAGCGCCGATCCGCAAATATGTGGAGCGCCAGTTCTATCTGCAAGATGGCCAGGGCCAGCGCCTGCCCGTACAATGGCTGGGTGTGAAGGCCGACGCCGATACGCTGACGATTTTTCAGGAAATCGAAGGCCGCAAACTGGGCCCTGCCACCCGCATCCATAACGCCGTGCTGATCGATTTCCAGCCGGCGCAGAAAAATACCGTCAACATCCAGACCGATGGCCCAGTCCAGACGCTCATCTTCGACCAGCAGCACCTTGAGCTGGAAACCCGTTAGCACGGCCACGCTGGCCATTTCTATTGCCGTCTCGTTCAGCAGCACCGTGCAGGCCGATGATCTGGTCATGCAGCGCGTGCTGGTCGATGGTGCGCGCAACAATCCGCTGGGCGTAGCCGATGCCGCCAGCATGGGCAGCATCAGCCAGCAGGAACTGGCGACGCGTACCGTCTACCGCGCCGGCGAAATGCTGGAAGCCACACCAGGCCTGATCGTCAGCCAGCACAGCGGCGAAGGTAAGGCCAACCAGTTCTACCTGCGCGGCTTCAATCTGGACCACGGCACCGACCTGCGCACCACGGTCGATGACATGCCCGTCAACCAGCGCAGCCACTCGCACGGCCAGGGCTGGACCGATCTGAATTTCCTCATTCCTGAACTGGCGGCGCGGCTCGACTACAAAAAAGGCCCGTACTCGGCGCAGGAAGGCGATTTCGCTTCCGCCGGTGCTGTCTCGGTGGTATACGCCAACCGCCTGCTGCAAGGCATGGCCAGCGTCACCGGCGGCCAGAACGGCTATGCCCGCACGCTGCTGGCCAACTCGGTCGATATCGAACGCGCAGGCAATCAGGGCAGCCTGCTGTACGCGCTGGAACTGCAGCACAACGACGGCCCCTACACCCGGCCGGACGACTACCAGAAGCTCAATGCCGTGCTGCGCTACAGCGAGGGCTATGCCAACAATGGCTTCCACCTCGGCCTGATGGCCTACCGCGCCGACTGGAACGCCACTGACCAGATTCCTCTGCGCGCCGTGCAGAACGGCACGCTGGGCCGCTACGACGGCATAGACCCCAGCGATGGCGGTAGCGCGCACCGCTACAGCCTGTCCGGTGGCTGGCGCCGCACGCAGGACGACAGCGCCAGCAGCGTCAGTGCCTACCTGATTGCCAACCAGCTCGCGCTGTTTTCCAACTTCACCTATTTCATGGATGACCCGCTGCATGGCGACCAGTTTGCCCAGCCGGACAAGCGCGTGACCAGCGGTCTGCAGGCCAGCCACAGCTGGCACCAGCACAGCGATGCAGGCAGCAGCACCACCACGCTGGGCCTGCAACTTCAGAACGACAATATCTACAACGCCCTGCTGCACACGCAGGCGCGCCAGACGCTTTCGGTGACGCGGCAGGATCACATCGTCGAATCGAGCGCCGCCCTGTATCTGGAACAGCTGACGCGCTGGAGCGAAAGCCTGCGCAGCACGGCCGGTGCGCGCATGGACTTCTATCGCTACGATGTGCGCAGCGACCTGGCAGCCAACAGCGGCAAGGCCAGCGACCATCTGCTCAGCCCCAGTTTCAATCTGGTCTACAGCCCATGGCAGCATAGCGAGTTCTACGCCAACATCGGCACCGGCTTCCACAGCAATGACGCGCGCGGCACCACCATCCGCGTCGATCCGGCCAGCGGTGCAGCGGCCGAACGCGTCACCCCGCTGGCGCGCTCGCGCGGCATGGAGCTGGGCGCACGCAGCAACTGGCTGCCCGGCCTGCAAAGCGTGGTCTCGCTGTACCGTCTCGATTTCGACTCGGAGCTGACCTTTATCGGCGATGCAGGCAATACCGAGGCGGGCAATCCCAGCCGGCGCTACGGTATCGAATTCTCCAACTACTACAAGCCGGTCAGGTGGCTGTCCATCGACCTCGATCTGGCCTACGCCAAGGCGCGCTGGCGCGATACCCCGCCGCAGGCCAGCCATATTGCCGGTGCCATCGAGGGTACGGGGCAGCTCGCCATCAACGTAGACAACGGTGGAGCATATTCGACGGGGCTTAAACTGCGCTATTTCGGCCCGCGTCCGCTCAACGACGAGAATACTGTGCGCTCCTCCAGCAGCCTGACGCTCAATGCGCGGCTAGGCTGGAAGCTGGGCAAACAGCTACAACTGGAACTGGAAGCCTTTAACCTTGCCAACCGGCGCGCTGCCGCCATCGATTACTACTATGCTTCGCGCCTGCCGGGCGAAGCGCAGCCGGTCAGCGATGTGCACTTCCACCCTATCGAATCGCGCTCGCTGCGTGCCACCCTGACGCGGCGCTTCTAAGCCTGCTTGACTACCGCCAAGGCACTGAGCTGTCTGCGGGGATACTGTGCAACCAGCTGCGGCACTGGACAAGCTGCTGAGGCGATCAGCCATTGGGCGCTGTACTCAGCTTGCGACATAGCAGCTGCCGGCGCGCCGCTCCATGGCGCTGCGGTCCAGCACCACCACGGTGCCGCGCCGGTATTCGATCAGGCCATCATCCTGCAGTTTGCCGGCGCAGCCGGTAATGCTCTCGCGCCGTACGCCGAGCAGGCTGGCGATCATTTCCTGCGTTACTTTGAGTTCATTGGAAATCGAGCGATCAAGCCGGTCCAGCAGCCAACGGCACAGGCGCTGCTCGATGCTGCCATGGCGCACTCCTGCCACCGTCTGCGCCAGCTGGGCAAACAGTGCGCTGGCATGGCGCATCAGCTGCTGTGCCAGTGCCCCGCCATCGAAAAACGCCGTGCGCAGAACAGCGCTGCGGATACGGTAGCCATAGCCTGCACTCTGCACCACCGCCGTACAATTGGCGCACTCGCCCTCGTACATTGACACGCCGACCACACCTTCACGCCCTACCACGGCAATCCCGCTGGCGCCGCCGTCTTCCGTCACATACTGCAGCGAGACGATGGCATTGGTAGGAAAGTAGGCGCAATCGAGTGGCTGCCCCACATCGAACAGATGTTTGCCTGCGGCCAGCGGCATCAGCTCCAGATGCGAGAACAGTTCTATCAGCTCTTCCCGCGTAAGAGCACGCAGCAATTCGTTTTGCTGGGCACCCAGCAGGCTGATGGTGGCATGGGCAGAACTGGAGTGAGCGATCATGGCGGGCCTCATTGTGCGTTGCCGGTCTATACGACCTGATGAACACAACTATAGCCACCCGCCCTGCCTCAGCTTATAGGCGCACGACACGGTGCTATGTAGGTCAGGAACATAAGCCCCTGTCGTCCCAGTCCTACAGCTCAGTTCAGCGCTAGACTTTGTATTTGAACCGGGTGGCAGTTTCCAGCAGGCGGTCGTCGCGCCCGCGCAAGCGCCCCGGATTGCGCCGGTGTTCCGGCTCCGTCAGTACCCGCTCGATCACGTTGGCTGGCACGCCGCGCGTGCGCAAATAGGCGGCGGCGCTTTCAACGCCCTGCCGGTCGGCAACTTCGATACCTGTTTCGACAATTTCGGCACCGGCATCATCAGGCCGGAAGGTATGCATGGTGGACATGACAAACTCCCTGAGATGTACATGCCCTGATTGTAGGCGGCCTTGCGCGAGCCGCAAGGTCAGATTTGTAGCAGTATCAGACCATTCTAGCGCGCAGGCAACTGCTGCTTCAGGAAGGCAAGCATTGCATCCGCTGTCGGCTGCAACCACGGGTCAAACATCCAGAACGAATGCGGCGTCTCCGCCAACACCAGCTGAGAGCTGGCGACGCCAAGCTGCTGCATGCGCGCCATCATCTCCTCCTTGCCCACCGAGAAGCGCGGCTTGCTGCTGGCAATAAACAGCATGGGCGGCATGCCAGCCCGCACATATTGCAGTGGCGAAGCTGCGCGCCAGCGCGCCGTCTGCTCGGCGTAGCGCCCGCCCAACCACGCCCCGGCAGCCGATGGCTGCTTGGCAGGATCATCCTCGTAGCGCAGGGCAGCCGGGGCAGTAAAGTCGGACAGGCCGTCGATATTGATAATGGCTTGCACGGCGCTAGACACATCACTGCTGGCGGCGCCCGGATCGAACTCGGGGAGGTGCCCCGTCACGCCCGCCAGACTGGCAATCTGCCCGCCCGCCGAACCGCCGGCCAGCGCAATCCTGCCTCCGTCGAGCCGGTAGTCAGCGGCGTGCACGCGCAGCCAGCGTATGGCGGCACGCACATCATGGATGGCGGCAGGAAAGCCAGCCTCGCCGGAAAGCCGGTAGCTCACCGTGGCAGCGGCCCAGCCCTGCTGCGCCAGCCGCACTGCCAGCGGCGTAAATTCGTCGCGGTAGCCGGAGCGCCAGCCACCGCCATGCACCAGCACCACCACGGGATGGGGCCCCGCAGCACGCGGCAAATACAGATCGAGTTGCAGGCAACGGTTGCCGTACTGCACGTATGTGAGGTTCTCTACCTTGCTTACCTGATCAGGCAGCGCGGCGCTGGCGATGTGGATGAACGGATATTCCTTCTGCAGCTTGGCATAGGTGTGCGCCGCGTCATAGGTATTGGCCGGATCGGCCGCCGGGGCCACACAAGAGGTGGCAGCAGCTGATGCCGACGCAACACCGGCCAGCGCGCCCAGCAACACAAAATTGCACCGCAAAAACACCCTACGCCAGCCCGCCAGCCCCATGGAAAACCCCGTAAAAATCAGGGCTGCCAGTATGCCATATGCCTCAGACGAAGGCTGGTAATTTTGATCCAGATCAATCAAATAATGGTTTGAAATCCCTAGGATGGCTGTATAGCACAACACAGGAGGCCTCAATGTCGTACAAGACCATACTCGTTCACGTCGATCAGTCGCGCCATGCTACAAAACGGATAGCCCTTGCCGCCGAAGTGGCCCGCACTTTCGATGCTCACCTGGTAGGCGCTGCGTCGAGCGGTTTCACGCGCGAGTTCTATCGCAACAGCAGCGTCATGTACGCAGGCCCGATTCCCCTGCCGGAACTCGATGTGCTGACCAAAGCTGCCCAGCAGGCACTGGAAGGCTACGAAGAACAGGTCAAGGCCGCTGGCGTGGCATCCTACGAGCGCCGCATCAGCGACGACGAAACCGAGGTCACCCTGCTGCAGCAGGCCCGCTATGCCGATCTGGTGGTACTGAGCCAGAGCGATCCGACCGATGACGCCAGCAAACTGCTGCGCGGCCTGCCGGAGAGCATCACCCTGAACAGCGGCCGCCCCGTGCTGCTGGTGCCATATGCCGGTGAATTCAGCGATATCGGCCAGCGCGCGCTGGTGGCATGGGATGGCAGCCGCGCCGCCACCCGCGCCATAACCGATGCGCTGCCATTGCTGCGCCGTAGCGCCGCCGTCACGCTGGTAGTCTACAACGCCGACCAGCAGACTGGCGTGCATGGCGAACAGCCGGGCGCTGATATGGCCCTGTATCTGGCCCGCCACGGCGTGAAAATCGAAGTCATGGCGCAGAAAACCCCTGCCGGCCTGGATGTCGGCAACGCCCTGCTGTCGCTGGCGGCCGATCTGGGCAGCGACCTGATCGTGATGGGCGGCTATGGCCACATGCGCTGGCGCGAAATGATCATGGGTGGCGTCACCCGTACCCTGCTGCAGACCATGACCGTTCCCATCCTGATGTCGCACTGAGCTTAAGTTTCCGAGGTTAAGCATGAGTTATCGCACCATCCTGCTGCATGCCGATATGGCACACCACGCGGCAGCACGTTATACGCTGGGCTGCCGGATTGCAGCCCAGCTTGACGCCCACCTGATCGGCGCAGCCGCTACCGGCATCTCGCGCTTTGCACCGGTGGCCGTGGCAGCGGGCATCTGGCCGCTGACGGCGGAGCACATGACGCAGATGAGCGATAACGCCAGCAAGGCGCTGGCAGCCTGCGCCGCCAGCGCTGCCGCGCACGCTGTGAACTCCTACGAAAGCCGCCTGCTCAGCGACGATGCCGCCAGTGCCCTGCTGCTGCAATCGAGCTGCACCGATCTGCTGGTACTAAGCCAGGACGACGGCAACGAAACGCTGGCCGACCGTGCCAGCGCGCTGGTGCCCTCGCTGCTGCTGCACGGCGCACGCCCTATCCTGGTGGTGCCGAAGCTCAGCCGTATTCCGCTTGATGTCCAGCCATGCCAGCGGCCTTTGCTCGCATGGGATGGCAGCAACCACAGTGCCCGCGCCCTGCTCGATGCGCTGCCACTGCTCAAACTGGCGCAGAACGTCACGCTGCTGGTGCTGAACGCCGGGCAGCATGCGGGCCAGCATAGCCAGCAGGCTGGCGCCGACATGGCCCTGTGCCTGGCCCGCCACGGTGTGCAGGTGGAACTGGTCAGCGACAGCACTGATCTGCCGGTAGCCGAAGCCATACTGGGCCAGGCCCGCGCGCTCGGCAATGATCTGCTGGTGATGGGCGGCTACGGCCACACCCGCTGGAGCGAGGCCGTGCTGGGCGGCGTTACCAGCAGCATCCTCGATACCATGGATATTCCCGTGCTGGTGGCCCACTAGCAGCCAATAACGGACAATAGCGGCCGTCCTGCTCCCCCGCTAGAACTTCAGGTGCAAATTGGCGCGGATGGCACGCGGCGAACCGGGCGTAATGTTGTTATCGCCATTGGCCGCCGCGTAGTATTTGCGGTCTGTCAAATTCTCGATATTCAGCTGCGCTGTACAGCCGGGGTGTATGGTGTAGAACAGCGCCGCATCGATGCGGGTAAAGCCAGGCAGCACCACCGCATTGCTGGTCGAGGCGTACATATCGGTACGGTGAATCAGCCCTACGCCCACACCCAGCCGGTCACTCAGGTCATAGCGGTTCCATAGCGACAGCGTCTGGCGCGGCACTGCGTTGACCGTGGCGCCATTGAGCGCAGTGGCTGACGCTGTGGCCAGCAGTTTGGCATCCTGATAGGCATACCCGCCCTGCACCTGCCACGCCGGCGCCAGCTTGCCGCTTACCGATAGTTCCAGCCCCTTGGTGCGCTGCCCATCCACCAGCTGATCGGCAATGCCGGTGGCGGGATTGGTCACTGCCACGTTGTTGCGGTTCAGCCGGTACAGCGCCAGCGTCGCCAGCAGATCGGGGCTGTACTGCAGCTTGGCGCCCGCTTCGTAATTGGTGAACTGCTCCGGCTTCAGGCTCTGGTTCACCACCGTCAGGCTGCTGAGCTGGTCGCCGCCACGGGGCACGCTGGCCACGCTGTAATTGGCATAGAGCGAGAGCATAGCCAGCGGCTTGTACACCAGCCCCGCCCGTGGCGACAGCAGATTATCGCGGCTGGACAGCTGCGCCGCCGCAGGCAGCAAGGCACCCACGCCGGCCGCTACATTGTTGTAATAATCAAGCCGGAAAGCGTCATAGCGCAGACCGGCCACCAGCTGCCATTGCGGCCCGAAGCTGATCTGGTCCTGCAGGTAGAGCGCTGCCACCGTGCCTTTGCTGCGGCCATCACGGTCGGAATTGCTACCCCCGAGCACATAGCTAACCGGCAGCGCGGCGTCGGCCTGCGCCAGCGGCACGCTGATGCTGCTGGCCTGACCGGCGAACAGGCCAGTCTGGCGCAGGTAATCCGTGTTCTGCTGGCCCAGTTCCATCCCTGCCAACAGCTGATGGCTGATATCGCCCTGTTGCAGCAGCATGGTCAGATCGGTCTGGTTGAACAGGTTCTTGCGCCACTGGTGATTGTTATAGGCAGTTAGCGTCACACGGCTGGTAGTAGCGTTGACGGCACCGGGCGAAATGTTCTGGTACAGCTTGTCGTAACTGGTGTAGCGCGTCTTGTTCGACAGTTGCAGACCATTCGCAAAACGGTGCTCGATCAGGCTGCTGACAGCGTCCACCAGCACGCGCGCAGGCCGCGTTTCGGCAGCCGGATTGCCGAACAAGGCATCGACCGGCAGATCCAGCGGGCGGCCATTGAGCGACGGGACGCCACGGTCAGCAGTGCGGTAATCTTCGAAATGTTCATAGCCCAGCACCACACTGGTGGCCTTGTCCGGACGTATGGCAACGGTGGGATTGATGCCTTGGCGTTCAAGGCTGAAATCGCGCTGGTAGCCGCCCGAATCTTCCGCCAGTGCGGCCACGCGCACGGCCAGGGTCTCATTCACGGCCTGCCCCAGATCAGCCGTCAGGCGGCGCTTGCGGTAATTCCCCGCCGTGAGATCGAGTGCGCGGATAGTGCTGAAACTGGCCTGTTTGCTGACGCGGTTGATCACGCCACCGGAACCGCCGCGGCCAAACATCATGGCATTCGGGCCAGTCAGTGCATCGACCTGCTCCACGTTGTACAGATCGCGGTAGTACTCGACGTCGTCGCGCACCCCGTCCATATAGAAATCGCCCGACGCGCTGGTGCTGCCGCGGAATACGGGGGCATCACGATTGCCCTCCCCGTTCGCCATGCCTATGCCGGGCACGTAGCGCACCACATCGGCCATGCTCTGCATGGACTGGTCGCGCATCAGCGCTTCGCCGATCACCGTCACTGCCTGCGGCAGATCGGCCAGCGCCGTATCCGTTTTGGTGGCCGTGCTGACAGCCCGCACCAGATAGCCGTCGCTTTCGGCGCTGGCATTGACGTTGATGGTGGGCAGGCTGTGTGGGGTGCTCTGCTCGGCCTGCGCGGCTGCCGCAAAGGTCAATGCCAGCAAGGCGGCCAGCGTTCTGGGACGGGGAAGAATTCGATCATGCATGGGTAGCTCCGTAGCTCAAACAGTAATGAGATTCATTATCATTTGAAGGCAAAGCCATGCGCAAATGCACCGCGGATTTTCATGATCTATCTTAAAAAAAACCGCGCTCCCCCTGCCAGTGAAGCGCGGTGCGGCAAACCAGTTGCCAAGCTGATGAAACTCTAGTGCCTTGCGGCGGCGACGCGCTGCTCCATGGCCGGCGTGAGGTAGACCTTGCGCTCGGTATCGACCAGCAGCACCTCTTTCAGTCCCAGCCTATCGGCCATGGCCTGCCAGCCGGCCGCGCCGGTAATGAACAGCGGTTTGGAATTGCCATCGGAGCGCAAGCCCGGTGCACTGCCACCGCTGGCAATAATCGTCACCGACGCCACCAGATCGATCGGATAGCCGGTACGCGGATCGATGATGTGCGGCCGGCGCTTGCCGTCCTTCATGAAGTAGCGCTCGTAGTCGCCGCTGGTACCTATGGCTTCGTTGTCGTTGAGCGCCACCGTGGTCAGCGTGCCGCTGCTGCGCGGGTCGCGTATGCCCACCTGCCAGGCGTGGTTGCCGGGCCGGCCTATGGCCAGCACATTGCCGCCGATGTTAATCAGGGCGGCCTTGACGTGGCCTTCACGCAGGATGGCGGCAGCGCGGTCGAGCGCATAGCCCTTGGCATAGCCGCCCAGATCGATCATCACGGCGCGATTGACGCTGCTGATGGTATTGCCTTTGTAGCGCAAGTCTGTCAGGCTGGGATGCGCCTCCACCCAGCGGCGGATTTCAGCCACGTCGGGCTGCTGCGCCTCGATGGCGCTGCTCTGGAAACCCCACAGCCGGATCAGATGGCCGATGGTGGGATTGAATAATTCGCCGGAACGCACGGAAAGTTGAGTGGCCGATTTGAGCAGGTCCACCATTTCAGCATCGGCCACAAACGGTTCGCCACGGGCGATGGCGTCGTTCAAGCCAGTCAGCATGCTGGGTTCCCACGCATGGAACTTATGGTGCAGACGGTCGAATTCAGCCAGCACCTGCCCGCTGAGCAGATCGGCATGCTGCTGCGAGCCGCCATAAATGGTCACGGCTACCGTGGTGCCGAATACGTGGCCCGTGGTCTTGTACGTGTTCTCGCTATGGCTGCATGCAGCAAGCAAGCCTGCCAGCAGGCCTATGGCCGGCAGCATCAGCAGCCAGCGCCAGTGCAGCAGCATCCGGTTCAGCCTCACCCTGTCCATCTATATTCTCCTGAAACCTGTGGCCGCCACCGGGGGCGGCCGCTTGCTGCTTATTTGCTCTTGCCGACCATGAAGTCGATGGCGGCTTTGACTTCGTCATCTTTCAGGCCAGGGTTGCCACCGCGTGGCGGCATCATCTTGAAGCCCTTGGTGGCATTCCCGTACAAGGTATTCATACCCTGCGCAACGCGCGGTTTCCATGCTGCCGCATCGCCCACTTTCGGTGCGCCCATCACGCCGGTGCCGTGGCAGGCCATGCAGGTGGCCTGATAGATTTTTTCGCCATTGGCAGCAGGTGCTGCGCTGGCAGTGGCGGTTGCAAAGACCGCCGGCAGCAAAGCTGCCAGTAGAACGTAGTGTTTCATGTGTACTCTCTCTGATGTCGAAAATGGCCAGCGCGCGACTGCTGCGCTGGTACTGCTAAGGGCCGTTGCCAGCCCGAATAGGTTGGCGGCTCACGCGGCAAGCCACCGATGGGCCTAGTGGCCCATGCCGTTGTCATGCATGCTGTCCGCTGCGCGGTTCAGCATGGCCGTGGTGATCTGCTCGAAATGCAGCACTTTGCCGCCGGATTTCTGCACCAGCGCTTCCGCGTCGACTTGCGCCGCAAAAGGCACGATGGTCGGTCCCATCGAGCCCTGCGCGCTGCTGCCCACCACATACACGGCTTCGCGCGCAGCGATCCAGTTGCCGCGCGGGCGCTGCCAGTCAGCCTTGCCCATGTCCTGCACATAGTAGCCGCTGACGGCGCGGCGCTGCTCGGGTGACAGCATGACGCCCAGCAGTTCCATCACGTCGCAGAAGTATTCAGTCTGGCCGTCGGCATAGCGCACCTGCGCTTTGGCGCCAGGGAAATCGCGCAGCAGCATGCCGTCCAGCGCACATGCCGCCTGATCGTCCGGCTCGACGGCTTGCAGCGGTGCCGCGGTACGCGAGCAGGCAGCCAACATCAGGGCCGCCATCAGCATGGGCCAGCGGGCGCGGCGCGGTTCAAGTGCGGGGTGAATCATGAAAATCTCCTGTGAGCGAAATAAAATGGCAGCAGCATCCAGCCCAGCATCACCGATACCAGCATGGCCGGATGAGTCCAGGCGGTTGGCATGACGGTGGCGAGGCCATACATACCCTGCGCCTGATCGGAACTGAACACATTCAGCAGCCGGAATACATCGGCCGGATTCAGCATCAATAGCGCGGCAAACACGCCGCTGCTGATGCCGCCCTGACTGGCGACCAAAGCGCCCATCAGCAGCAGATCGAATACCAGCACGAAAAAGAACCACAGCGCCAGTGCCGTACCGCTGGCGCGCACGCGGTCGCGCGCCCACACGGAAATCAGCATGGCAATGCTGAGAAAAGCCAGGCCCATCAGCACGGCGCTGCCGACAAAGCCTGCATAGCGCCAGCCTTCGGCCACGCTCAGTTCGGAAAACAGCGGCAGCAGGCCAGCGCCGAAACCAATCGCAGTAGCACTGGTCAGGGCAGCAGCCAGGCCCAGATATTTGCCCAGCAGGACTTCCAGCCGCGAGATCGGCATAGTCAGCAGCAATTCCAGCGCCCCCCGCTCCCGTTCACCGACTATGGTGTCGTAACCCAGAATCAGCGCAATCAGCGGCACCAGATAGATCACCAGACTGGCCAGGCTGGCGATGGTGGCCTCGATGCCGTGAAAACCCACCTGCCCCTGCTGGGCTGCGCCGAAATAGGCAATGGCCAGCGCAAACACGGCAAACAACAGCGCCACCGCCAGCACCCAGCGGTTACGCAGACGGTCGCGCCACTCCTTACTGGCGATCACCGCCACCTGACGCCATTCAATGGACATGTGCATATGCCGCTCCATAACCGAGAAATACCTGTTCCAGTGTCGATTCGTGTACTGCCACATCGCTGGCCATGGGCAGCAAGGCAGACAGCACGGCCATCTTGTCGGCCGGTGCGCAGTGCACACTCAGGCGTTCGGCCTGCGTGCTGACATTGAGTGTTTCGTGGCTGCCGGCCTGCACGGCGGCCAGCGCTGCCAGTGCCTGCGGCTGCTGCAGCGGTGTCACGGTAGCCACCACCGTCAGCGGCAGCGCCATGCCCTGGCGCAGCTGCGCCAGCGTGCCCTGCGCGGCCACGCGGCCACCGTGCATAATCAGCAAGTGGTCCACCCGTTCCTGTATCTCGGCCAGTATGTGCGAAGTAATCACGATGGTGGCACCGCGCGCGCGCACGCTATCGAGAATGGCGTAGAAATCGGCTATGCCCTGCGGATCCAGACCGTTGGTGGGCTCGTCGAGGAAAATCAGCTGCGGCTCGCCCAGCAGCGCCTGCGCCAGTCCGAGACGCTGGCGCATGCCTTTGGAATAGGTCTGCACATGGCGCCCTGCCGCTGCCGTCAGACCCACCAGATCGAGCAGATCTGCACAGGCGCTGCGCGGCACCTGCTTCAGATCGGCGAACAGTTGCAGCACTTCGGTGCCGCTCAGATTATCGTAGGTGACGAAGTTCTCCGGCAGATAGCCGATCTGGCGGCGGGTCTGGCGGAATGCGGCAGCGCCGGTATCCTGTCCCAGTACTTTCAGGCTGCCGGCAGCTGGCGTGAGCAAGCCCAGCATTAGCTTGAACAGCGTGCTTTTGCCCGCGCCATTGTGGCCGATCAGGCCGAACATTTCGCCCCGGCCGATATCGAAGCTGACATCCTGTAGCGCCGTGAAGTCGCCAAAGTGATGACTGACGCCACGCAGGCTGATGGCGCTCACGGCAGTTTCAGCGTGGCGTGATTTCATTCCATTTTTTCCAGTTCTGGTGATAGGGCTGCATGCGCGGATGGCGGTCGATCACGCTCGGTGCGCGCAGCAGGGGAAACTGGCGCGCCACGAAACGCAGCGTACGCAGCGCAGGACTGGCCGCCAGCAGTTTAAGCATGGGGTACTGCCAGTTCAGGCGGTCCACCAGATCATTGGCTTCGTAGGGCACATCGCCCTTGCCGTCGCCATCCTGATCCCAGCCGCTGTAATTGCTCCAGTAATTGGCGCGGCTGCGGCCCCATTCCACATCCTTGGCAGCGACGAAACGCACCTGCTCCTGATTGCCGATAAAGTCGTTACCGTCGATCTGGTTATTCGACGAACCGGCCGACAGGTGCACACCAGTGCGGTTGTTCAGCACCAGATTGTCGCGCACGATGTTGTACTCGGCGTCGTAGATGAAGAAGCCGCGGTCATTGCCGACCACGATATTATTTTCAATCAGCGAATCCTGTATGGTACGCAGCATGATGCCGTGGTCGGTGTTGCCCCATGCCAGATTGCGCCGCACCACCAGATTGCGCACTTCCATCAGTGCCAGGCCGGCGCGGCTCAGATAGACTTCATTGTCTTCCCACGTGCTGTAGTTGGTGTTCATGTAGTGCGTACCGTAGCGCACGTGATGAATGCGGTTTGCACGGAACAGGGCCTGACGCGACACGTCGACATAGATGCCGTCGCGAGTAGAGCTGATCTGGTTGCCGATCACCTGGGCGCCCGCCGTGTCATACACCTGGATGCCATTGCCGCGCGCGGCCGACTGCAGATCGCGCCGACCCGTAATGGTATTGCGCAGCAGACGCGCGTCGTCGGAGCGCTCCAGCCAGACACCGAACAGATTGGCCACCAGTGTACAGTCGGCCAGCTGGAAACGGTGCGAACCGGGCTGCACATAGATACCGGCATTCTGCGCCGTCAGATCGCTGCCGCTGTCGCGCACGATCAGATCCTTCACGCTGACGTCCGGCGCATGCACCCGGATAGTGTCATCCTTGCCCTGCCCGCTGATGACGGGATGGCCCACGCCTTGCAGCGTCAGCGGCTTGTCGATCAGCAGATTTTCCTTGTAGGTGCCCGCTTCGATGCGCACGGTGTCGCCAGCATGGGCGCGGCTGATAGCGGCGGCGATGGATTCGCCCGCCCGCACCGGCAGCACGGCAGCGTGCGCCACCGCAATCGCCAGTACCTGCACACAGCCCAGCGCCAGCACACAGCGCAGCATCGAAGCTAGTCTCATGCGCCGTCCCTGCCTTGCTCCGCTTTGGCCGAGGGCAGACTATTCCGCAGGCTATCGAGCGAAACGAAATAGCCGTCTGCGCCGATGCGCGTGAGCGCCTGGCCGGCATTGCTGCGGCGCTTGCGTTCCTGCACCAGTGGCGGGCAGGCGTGGTCGTCGTAATACATCACCATGCAGTCGAGGCACAGCATGCACTCGGTCTGGTCGATGCGCCCGGCGCTATCGATGGCATGCGAACCGCAGCCGGCAGCGCAGGCGTGGCAGGTGCTGCACTCGGCCTTGCGTTTCAGCCCGAACAGGCGGAAGCGTCCCGGCAGCGCCAGCCCCGCCCCCAGCGGGCAGATGTATTTGCAATATGGCCGTTCGCTGAACAGCGACAGCAGCAGTATGCCGCCGATGAAGATCCAGAACGGCCAGCTGCGGTTCCACACGCCGACCAGGAAGGTGGTCTTAAACGGCTCGATTTCGGCCAGATGCTCCGCCGTTTCCATCGACACCAGCGACACCGCCAGCAGCGCGAAGAACACACCGTATTTAACCCACTTGAGGCGGTCATGCCAACGCTTGGGCAGCAAACCCTGGAAGCGCTTGAGGCCGATGACGGAACCCAGCTTGAGCATCAGATGCTGCAGGGAGCCGAACGGGCATAGCCAGCCGCAGAAGAAGCCGCGCCCCCACACCAGCACGGTGATGATGATGAACCACCACGACAGGAAGATGAACGGATCGGACAGGAACAGCTCCCAGCGCCACTGGTGCAGCAGCGAATGCACCCACGTCATCACCTGGGTGATCGACGGCTGGGCCTTCAGATAGAAGCCGACAAAGCCCACGCTGATCAGCCAGATCGCCAGGCGGGGGCGGCTGATCCAAGGCTTGTGGCGGCGCGTGGAAGCGCGCACCAGCCGGTCGCGCTGGGAATACAGCACTGCCGTGGCAGCCAGCAGCAGCACGAATACCATGATCTGCCACCACTGGCCCTGCCAGATCAGCTGCCATGCCGGTTTGGCCGTCACCACCACCGGGTGACCGCCCTCCAGATAGCGTTCCGGCAGCCAGTAGGCTTGATCGTAGCGGGCAAAACTCTTGACGCCATTGGCGTCTCGCTTGTTGGCCAGAATATTCAGCGTCCATGGCCATGCCGGATTGAAGTTGGCGGAACGGATAATGAAAATGGCCGACTCTTTGAACTGCGGCACATCGGCCGGTTCCACATGGTACAAATTCAGATAATCGGTATCGCGGAAGGTGAAGCTCTGTGGGTCCTGCCGCACCTGCAGGCGGTCGTAGATACCACCGCGCACAAAGCCGGAACCCTTGAACGAAATCTGGCCGCGCGCAATCAGGAAGATCGCATGTTCATCGGGCCGCAGGTCCTGCATCAGGCGCTGATAGCCATGCTCGCCCAGCACGCTCTTGCCGATGGTAGGCGTGTTCAGGTAGCCGAAATACACATCGATGTAATCCCCGTCAGCAGGGTCGACACCCACTTCGGCAGCCGGAATCACCAGCCGCTGGATCGCGCCTTCGTCCTGCAGCTTGCGCCAGTTCAGGCGTTCGTCGATAGGCGTAAAGCGTGCCGGAGGCCGCGCTGCCGTCGTAAAAATGCCGACCTGACGGCCGATTTCGTAGGCGCTGCGCGAGATCACCTGATTCTCGGCGATGGCCGTCACGGTGGCGCCGCTAATCGCGTCCAAGCCTACGCTGCCATCACCGCCACGGCCGATTTCCAGCTTGGCGTCGCCGCGCTGGCCGATGTACTGGCCGATAAAATCAAGCAGGGCTTTTTCCGGAATCCCGGCCAGCAGAATAGGTTCGGAGTGCTTGAGCACCCGCACGCCCGTGATGATGCCCTTGGTATCCATACCGATCAGGGTGATCACCGGCTTGCCGGAATATGCGGGAATATCGACCACGTCGGTCGAAAGGAAGACATAGCCGACCAGCTGTTCGGCGCTATTGGCGGCAGCACCGGCCGGACGGCCGAATGCCTGCACATACTGGGGCGAGCCGATGCGCTGCGAGAAGCGCGTGGCCTGCGGCATCACGTCCTTGCAGGCGGCATGCGCGCACAGATCGGGGCCGTGCATCAGCCCTTCAGGCAGCTCGGCATCGTACACGGTAGCCTGTGCCACAGGCAGCAGGCAGATGGCCAGAATCAGGGCAGACAGCCCGCCCAGCCACTTCAACAAAACTTGGAAATATGAATTCATGTCGTAACGGGCATGCCGGTTTTGTAGCCGGCATGCCCTGCTTGCTTAGGCTTCTACCAGGAAGCGGCTACGCATTTCCAGGTGCAGCGCGTGACAGAAGTGGGTGCAATACATCCAGAACGCCCCTGCATGGTCAGCCTTGAAGGTGACCGACTTGGTCTCCTGCGGGTTGACGATGAAGTTGATGTTGTAGGTAGGCAGTGCACAGCCGTGCGTCAAGTCTTCCACCTTGTCGTGGTTGGTCAGAGTGATGGTGACTTCGTCGCCTTTTTTCACTTTGATGACCGGCATGCTGTAAGCCGGCGCCACCGACATCAGACGCACATGCACCTTGTTGCCCTTGCGCTCGATACCGGCGGTTTCCGGCTTCACCGCATTCGGGAAGTCATCCATGTTGTAGATCTGGCGGGTCTTGACTACGTCACGGCGCACGATGATGCCGTCATGCGGTTCCGAGTAGGCCGTATGGTCGGCCACCAGTTTCATGTTCGCGCCGCTGATGTCGATCAGCTGTTCCGTTTCCGGATGCAGCGGGCCGATAGGCAGGAAGCGGTCTTTGGAGAACTTGTTACCCGAGTTCAGGTATTTGCCGTCGGCTTCCTTGGTTTCGCCCATGGACGAATAGTTGTGGCCAGGCTGGTAGTGCACATCGATTTTTTCCACAATCACTTTGGCGTTCTTGTCGCCTTTGAATTGGGCGATGGCCGCGTCCACATTCCATTTCACGCACTGGCTGTCGAGGAACAGCGAGGTGTAGGCATTGCCCTTGCCGTCGAAGGCGGTGTGCAATGGGCCCAGACCGATTTCCGGTTCCGCTACCACGGTGTCGCGTGGGGTTTTCACATCGCCGGCGAACCACTTGGCCACCAATGCCAGATCGATCACGGTAGCGGTAGGCGACAGCTTGCCCGAGCAGACGAAGTATTTGCCGTCCGGGCTGGCGTTGACGCCGTGCGGGTTTTTTCCCACTGGCACGTAGCAGGTGATGGCGGTCTTCGGATCGCCGTTGGCAGCTGCGCGGCCATCGACCACTGGCACTTTGGAGCTGCCGATGGTGGTGAATTTGCCGTCCTTGACCAGCTTCTCGATACGCTCGATATTGAAGAACACGCAGGCATCGCGCTCGGCCGACATCATGCCGCTCAGATCAGCCGCATTTTCGGTGTTGTACTGGTTGGATGCTGCCAGCTTGCCGTCGTAGGAAGTGGCAACCAGGTCCATATTGCCGTCGACGCGTACCTGCCACTTCAGTTCCATGGTTTCGGCGTTGACGCAGCTGAACAGCGCGCCCCATTTGGTCGGGTCATCCAGATCGCGGCCATCATTCGGCAGCGGAATGTGGAACTCGCCGCCGCAGAATACGCGGGTGGTGTAATTGATCTTGCTGTCGACCGGATCGCACTTGTCCGGGAACATGCCGTGGAAGCCCATTACGTTAGGCAGTTCGACGATCTTGTCGCACTCCATGGTGTCCATGCGCACGCGCGCCAGACGCGAATGGATTTTGTCATTGACGAACAGCCAGCGGCCATCATAGGTGCCGTCCTTGTAGCTGCCGTGCACGTGGTGGGTATCGCCGGTGGTGTACTTGAGCGAGCCGTCGGCCTTGGTACCCATGATGGCTTTGGATTCGTTGGTCACACCCCAGCCGACCATGCAGTCCGTGTTGAACACGGGGATACGCTTGAGGGTACGGCCCGATGGCAGACCCAGCGCGCGCATTTCGCCGCCATGGCCTGCGCTGATGAAAGCATAGTATTCATCGAGCTGGCCGGGCGTGACCTCGTGGCCGCCTGCTGCCTTGGCTGCACCTGCTGCTGCGCCCTTGGCCGCGCCAGCATCGTCCTTGCAGGCCGTCAGGCCTACGGCCACACCGGCCATGCCCAGTGCCGCACTCTTGCCCAGAAAGCCGCGACGTGCAGATGTCGTTTCGACCGTTGCGTCAGCCAGTTCCTTTTTCTTGCTGTCCATCAGAAATTCCCCCTTGAATGTATCTGTATATGCGGTTGATGCCGAAGCTGCAAAACGCAGCTCGCCGACACCGCGCATTGTGGGCGCTGGAAATAAATACAAGAATGATATGGATCATGAGATTTTGATGCGGACGCGCAAAGCGGCCTGCCACGCGGCATGGCAGCGGACAAATTTTCCAGCGCAGCGAGTAGGGGAGGAAAAGACGGAGGAGAAGGCGGAAACGGAAATGAAAAAAGCAGCCGGTGGGCTGCTTTTAGAATTCTGGAGCGGGAGAAGAGTCTCGAACTCTCGACCTCAACCTTGGCAAGGTTGCGCTCTACCAACTGAGCTACTCCCGCTTGGAGTGTTGCGCTTCACATGTCGTAAAGCGGGGAGAATTATAGCAGAGCCTGGCCCATGGTCAAGAGCGAAAAGCTGGCACCGACCAAATTCCTGCAGTGCATGCGGCTACGCTTGCAGCCAACAGCCTGGGCGCCAGTGCCTCCCGATCACTCACGCCCCCCCGGCATGCCTGCAGCACGAGCATTCATGCGGTCTCGCGGGCGCTGCGCCATCTACCGGAGCGGGCGTGGTTCCGGTATCATTCGGCATGAACAAGATTTCTTACCAACCCTTTATTATTGGCGTCGCTGGCGGTAGCGGCAGCGGCAAATCAACGGTATCCCAGCAAGTGCTGGCGTCGTTCGGCGCCGAAATGGTGTCCGTGGTCATGCAGGACGACTACTACTGCGACCAGTCCGAGCTCTCGCCCGAAGTACGGCGCCAGACCAACTACGACCACCCGCAAGCCTTCGACTGGCCTTTGCTGGTACAGCACGTCCGCGCGCTGCGCAACGGCGAAGCCATCAACATGCCCGAGTACGATTTCACTATCGACAACCGCTCGGACCGCACCATCCTCGTCAAACCGGCGCCGGTGATCGTCATCGAAGGCCTGTTTGCCCTGTACGACGCCGATCTGCGCAAACTGATGTCGCTGAAAATCTTCGTGGATACGGCTTCGGATGTGCGCTTTATCCGCCGCATGCAGCGCGATATCACGGAGCGTGGCCGCACCGTCGATAGCGTCGTCAAACAGTACATGGAAACCGTGCGCCCCATGCACAAGCAATTCATCGAACCGACCAAGCGCTACGCCGATGTCATCATCCCGCACGGCGCCAACGGTCCGGCGGTGGATGTCATCACCACCAAGGTCGCCAGCGTCATCAGCCAGCTCCAATCGATGCGGTCAGCGCCGGCTTAATCGATCCTGAAGCGGCCCGCCTTGATATTGCTTCACCCGCCACTTCATGCGACTATTGGCCGCACCTGCCAAAGACCAGCAAGGAGTTCGATTGTGAGTACCTACGCTATTGCCCTGATCTGGACCCTGTCCAACATCGCCTGCCACCTGATTGCCCGGCAGCGCCAGATACATATCAGCCCAGCCCGGGCGATGCTGGCCGCCCTGCTGGGACCGCTCGCACTGCCTGCGGTAGTGCTGCTCAGGCCCGCCCGCATTAGCGGCAAATGAAATAAGGCGGCGCTTGCGCCAGACCGGCGCTGTGCAATTGCACGATGCCGCTGTCTGCCACTCGCCCCGCCCTATTCCGTTTTTACTTGCGCTTCTGCTTCCACGTTCTGCGCCGTTTTACTGGCCGGGCACCGGCTCCCACAGCTCGACTTTATTGCCTTCCAGGTCCAGTACCCAGGCGAACTTGCCGAATTCCGAAGGTTCGCCCACTTCCACCACATTGCAGCCTTCATCGCGCAAGGCCACCAGCAGGGCATCCAGATCGGCCACACGGTAGTTGATCATGAAGGAGCTCGTGCTGGGAGCATACTCCTTGCCGTTATCCGCCGAGATGGTCCATGCCGTTGCGCCGGCAACCGGCTGGCCGTTGGCATCAGTCCAGTCAAACACTGCCCCGCCCCATGCCTGCACATCCACACCCAGATGGGTTTTATACCAGCCGCGCAACGCGACCGGATCTTTAGCTTTGAAAAAAACACCGCCTATACCTGTTACCCGTTTCATACCAGCCCCGCGTCGTGATAGGACTTCTAGTCTACACCGGGCCATGCCGCCACAGCGAAAATAGATGAACTTCCCGACATGATTGCGACAGTGCCGATAGGCGGCAAAATCCGCATGTAAAGTTTGCTTGACATGCTGTGCAACCCATCCTACTATGTAAAGCATACTTTACAACTTGATGGAGGAAGTGATGCACAATTCTGCAGAACCACGTTTTTCCGCCAACGAGCGCAAGCTCAGCCAGCAGTATCTGCGCGAGCTCGGTAGCAGCATCGCCATCTATCTGGCCATCCTGATACCCTCGCTGATGTACGGTCCCGGCATGGCCGACGGGGCACTGAAAACCGCCGTCCTCACCGCGCCCGTACTGGGCTTCTTCCTGATGATCTGGGCCATAGCACGGCAGGTTCAGCGCATGGACGAATACCAGCAGCGCCTGACGCTGGAGAGCCTGAGCCTGTCGGCAGCCATCACCGCCGCCATCACCTTTACCTACGGTTTTCTGGAAAACGCCGGCTATCCGCGGCTCAGCATGTTTGTGGTCTGGGGCATCATGGGCAGCGCCTGGGCAATTACCGGCTTGCTGCGCTGCTGGGCCTCGAAACGATGAACAACAGCATCCGTGAACTGCGCGCCGAGCGGGGCTGGAGCCAGGCCCATCTGGCGGATCAGCTGGCCGTTTCGCGCCAGACCGTCAACGCCATTGAAACAGGGCGCTACGATCCCAGCCTGCCGCTGGCGTTCGCCATCGCCCGCCTGTTTGGTCTGGCCATCGAAGATATTTTCAGCATCTGAGCAGCAGCTGAGCAGTATCTGAATGCGGCAACCGGTGTCCCGGCCTGAGGGCCGGCCCCGCACGCTTTCAGGCAGTAAATCCAGCCGGGCAGCTTATTTGTCAGCCGGTTTGGCAGGCTTGATCGCCAGCGACATCTTCTCTTCGCCGCTGGTCCAGCTGACCTTGGTAGTCTCGCCCAGTTTTGCCAGTATGCGCGGCTGGGCCACCACCTTGGCCCCTGCCTGCGCCGAGTCGCGTATGGTCAGCGCCAGATCCACCGCATTGACGCTGTCCTTGCCCGTCAGTTCGACCACCCAGCCATTATCCAGCACCAGCGTGGTTTTCTTGTCCAGATCAAGCAGCACTTGCTTCTCGTTGCGCTGCACATGGCTGATGCCCGCCATCACAGGTTCTACCCGCTCGAATTCCAGCGCCAGACTAACCTGATTGGCACCTGCGTGTGCCAGCCCTGCAGCCAGTGCCAGCATGGCAGCCAGTATCCGTTGTTTTGTCAGCATTCCCGTCTTCTCTTTCTGTTCAGGTGATAGCTCCGCTCCCGGAGCCTTGCCATATGCTATAGCTTTTTATGCAACGCAGCAATTTCAACAGCCGGGCCTGTATAAGCATATAGACAATTGTTTGTTGTTAAAATCTTGCGATGCCACGTAACATGGTCTTTTGGTTCACACCCAGCAAGGAATTCACCATGCATCGTTCACTCCCGCCTCTGCCCCTGCGCCGCAGCGTACTCGCTGTCGCACTCCTGCTTTCCAGCCAGCTACAAGCACAGGAAACCACCGCCCCGCCTGCCAACTCCAGCGCGGCGGCCATGGACCAGGTGACCGTGGTGGGCTCGCGCGCGCGCAACCGCACCGTGTTCGACAGTGCAGTGCCGATTGACCGTTTCGGCGCACACGAAGTGGAAAACGCCCTGTCCAGCGGCGAGCTGGGCGCAGCCCTGCAAAGCCTGGCTCCATCGATCAACTTTCCCCGCATCGAATCGAGCGGCGCGGCCGATTCCGTACGCGGTATACAGCTGCGCGGTCTGGCACCGGATCAGGTACTGGTGCTGATTAACGGCAAACGCCGCCACGCCAGCGCCGTGCTCGATACCGAGAGCAGCTTTGCCGGCACCGTGCCGGTCGACATCAATGCCATTCCGCCCGGCGCCATCGACCACATCGAAATTCTGCGCGACGGCGCAGGCGCCCAGTACGGCAGCGACGCCGTGGCCGGCGTCATCAACATCGTGCTGAAAAGTGCCCGTAGCGGCGGTTCCGCCGCGCTGGGCTACGGCGCCAACCACACCGACTTCAGGCCGACCAATCAAACCAAAACCGACGGCCAGACCAAAACCGCCAGCGCCGACTACGGCATAGCGCTGGGCGACGCAGGCTTCCTGCGCTTCGGCGCCGATACGCGCAGCCGCGCGCCGACCCAGCGCGCCGGTTTCAGCGACGCCGGCTGGACCTCGTGGAACTCCACCCCAGCCGATCTGGCGCTGGACGGCAAAGTAGTATTCAAATCGGGCGATTCGCACAGCAATAACAACTACCTGTTCTACAACGCCATGCTGCCGCTGGAAAATGGCATCGACGCCTATTCCTTCGCCACGGCGAACCAGCGCAAGTCCACCGGCAGCGCGTTTTTCCGCTATCCGGGTGACCCTAGCAATGTGCTGGCCCTGTACCCGCAAGGCTTCCGTCCCGACACCCATGGCGACATGAGCGACGTCAGCGCGGTAGCGGGCGCGCGCTTTAGCGCACAGGGATGGAACTGGGATCTCAGCGCCCGCCACGGAGGCAATCTGTTCCACTACGATCTGAGCAACTCGGTCAATGCTTCGCTCGGTGCCAGCAGCCCCACCAGCTTCCACCTGGCCACCTTCGACTTCCGCCAGAATGCCCTCAACGCCGACCTGACGCGCGAATTCGATGTAGGTCTGAGCGCGCCTGTGAGCTTGGCCATAGGTGCCGAATTCATGCACGAAACCTATCAGAGCTCGCCCGGCGATGCCGCTTCCTACGCGGCCGGCCTGAATACCGATGCACCGCCCGGTGCACAGGCCGGTCCCGGCTTGCGTCCGCAAGATGCGTTTGACGGCAGCCGCTCCATCCGTTCCATCTACGCCGACGCCGAGACCAGTCTGAGCAGCCGCCTGCTGCTGCAGGCCGCCGTGCGCTATTCCGACTATAGCGACTTCGGCAACGCCAGCACCGGCAAGCTGGCCAGCCGCTATAAACTCAGCGACAGCCTGCTGCTGCGCGGCTCACTGTCGAACAGCTTCCGCGCTCCGGCACTGGTGCAGACCGGCTTCCGCTTCTCCACCCTGAATTTCAACAGCGATGGCAGCGGCGTGCAGACCGCCTCGCTGCTGCCGGCCAGCGATCCGCTGGCACGCAGCTTCGGTGCCCAGCCGCTCAAGCCTGAGAAATCCACCAATCTGTCGCTGGGGCTGGCATGGCGGCCCGAACGCCACACCAGCTTCACGCTGGACGGCTACCGTATCAAGATCCGCGACCGCATCACCCGCAGCAGCGATCTGCAGAGCGATGCCGCCACCGCCTATCTGGCCAGCATAGGCCGCAGCGATATCCAGTCGGTGGCCTATCTGGCCAATCTGCTCGACACCAGTACCACCGGTCTGGACGCCGTGCTCAACCACGACCTGCCGCTGGCTGGCGGCACGCTGAATCTGAACGCCGCGCTGAATCTGAACAAGACCCGCATCGATCAGGTGCATCAGGCCTCCAGCGCGCTGGCGAAAATCGATCCGGCCCTGACGCTGCTGACGGATAACAGCCTGTTCCGCATCCGCAATGCCTCGCCCAAGAACAAGCTGGTCCTGAGTGCCGACTGGCAGGCCGCGCGCTGGAACCTGCAAGCCCGCGCGACCCGCTTCGGCGCACTGCAGGACTTCTCGTTTGACGACACGGCTCCGCTGGTCGATGGCGTCCATGCCCAGTCGTTCGCCGCCGTCTGGTCGGTCGATCTGGAAGCCCAGTACAAGCTGACCAGCCAGCTGACGCTGGCCGTCGGCGCCGACAACGTGTTCGACCGCTATCCCGAGCGCGTGCGCCAGACCAACAACGCCACCTACGGCGGCGCCCTGCCCTATAACTTCATCAATCCTATCGGCGTCAACGGTGCCTACTTCTATGGCCGTGTACGCTACACCTTTTAACCGGGGAACATTATGACATTCAAACAGCTAAGCAAATTCTTCGCCGCCGCCTGCCTGAGCACGCTACTGGCCGCCCAAGCCCATGCCAGCAATGCGCTGGTGCTGCTGACCGACTTCGGCACCTCCGACGGCGCCGTCTCTGCCATGCATGGCGTGGCCTTCGGGGTTGATCCGAAACTGCAGGTGTCGGACCTGACCCACAACATCCCCGACTACGACATCTGGCTGGGCGCCTACCGCCTGTACCAGACGGCCAACTACTGGCCGCAGGGCAGCGTGTTCGTGGCAGTGGTCGATCCCGGCGTGGGCACCAGCCGCAAATCGGTGGTACTCAAAACCCGCGAGGGCCGCTACTTCGTCGGTCCGGACAACGGCCTGTTCACCCTGATCGCCGAGCGCGACGGCGTGGCCGAACTGCGCGAGATCGACGAGAACGTCAACCGTCTGGCCGGTTCGGGCGAGTCCTACACCTTCCATGGCCGCGATGTGTATGCCTATGTCGGCGCGCGTCTGGCTTCCGGTGCCATCAGCTTCGAGCAGGTGGGTCCGGTGCTGCCCAGCACCTCGGTGGTGAAAATCGCCTACCAGAAAGCCGTACGTCAGGGCGATACGCTGCGCGGCATCATCCCGGTGCTGGACATCAAATATGGCAACGTCTGGACCAACATCCCGAAAGCCCTGTTCGACCAGCTAAACATCGGCGTGCACGACAAGGTACAGGTACGCATCCTGCACAAAGGCAAACAAGTCGACAAAGTCGTGGCGCCCTTCGAACATACCTTCGGCGGTGTGGCTCAGGGCAAACCGCTGGTCTACCTGAACAGCCTGCTCGACGTGGCGCTGGCCATTAGCCAGGGCAACTATGCCAAACAGCACCATATCGAGTCCGGCGTGGACTGGGAAGTGGAAATCAGCAAAGTAAAATAAACAGCCGGGACTAGGCTGATGCGAACCTTGCAGCCTGTGACGCACCAGCCCCTGCTCTTAACGCCCACAAAATAATGGATAGTGTCACTATCATTTTGATAGAATTAACTATTTTTACTCAATAAAACCAATTTCAGCAAATAATTTAGATTTTTATTGTACACTCCCCGTATCGTCTACGCCTGATTCCGGTTGAAACACTGGTTGGCGTTCCGTCCATACATGGGAGGTTGGGCAATATGAGTAAAGGAGTGATCCTCTGCGTCGATGATGACTCGACCGTTCTGAATGCACTGCGGGTGCTTCTAAGTAAGATATTTGGCAGCGACAATGTGATCGAAATTGCCGAATGCGGGGAAGAGGCGCTGGAAATTGTCGAGGAATATGCAGCCGAAGGCACCACCGTCAGTGTCATTGTTTCCGATTACATCATGCCGAATATGCGCGGCGATGCCCTGCTGGTGGCGCTACATGAACGCAGCCCCAATACCATCAAAATCATGCTGACGGGCCAGAGCGATCTGGAAGGGGTAAAGAAGGCCATCAATTTTGCCAATCTCTATCGCTTTCTGGAAAAGCCTTTCAACAACGCAGATCTGGTACTGACCTTGCGTTCGGCCTTGCATGCCTTTCATCAGGAATACCAGCTGCGCGATGAAATCCGCGCACTGCAGCAGCAGCTTGCCGACAACGCCGCCGCACTACAAGCCAAAGAGGCCGAACTGGCCGAACTGCGCACGAGGTGCGCATGAGCGATACCGCCATTAAACGGGTACAACGCCAATCCTTCCAGCGCGAAGCGGAGCTGGCCATCATCAACGATGTCCAGACAGCGCTAGTGGCGCGGCTACAGCTGCACGACATCTGCGACATCGTCGGCGAGAAGATCAAGCTGATTTTCGATGCCCAGGTAGTGATGATTGCCGTGCTCGACGAAAAGGGAGAGCAGCTCTACATGCCCTATGCGGTCGAACGCGACGAGCGCCTGCCGCCCACCTCGATAGGCGTATTCGGCTTCCGCAAGCACGTGATCGAAACCAAACAGGCCCTGCTGTTCAACGAGAATATCGCCCAGGCATCGATTGACTACGGCAATCCGGTGGCCATCCGCGGCGATATGGCACGCAGCGCCGCCTTCATCCCCATGATCATCGGCGACCGCGTCACCGGCGTGGTCACGCTGCAGCATCTGGATCTGGAATTTGCCTTCTCCAATGCCGACGTGACGCTGCTTAAAACCGTCACCAACACGCTCGCCGTGGCACTGGAAAATGCCCGCCTGTTCGACGAAACCCAGCGTCTGCTCAAGCTGTCGCAAGACCGTACCAATAATCTGCTCATGCTCAACCAGATGCAGACGGCACTGGCCAACCGCCAGCGCGAGCAGAACATCTACGATATCGTGGGCGAACAGATCCATGCCACCTTCGACGCCCAGTCTGTCGACATTGCCCTGTATGACCGCGCCCGCGACTGTTTCGATTTCACGTTTTCCATCGAGCGCAATGTGCGCTATCCTCACATCTCCATTGCCAACGTCGGCTTTCGCAAACACGTCGTCGAAACCGGCAGACCTTTGCTGATTAACGAGAATGTAGAGGAACTGGGCCAGCATTATGGCAATCCTCTAGTTATCTACGGCGAAATTTCCCAAGCCGTACTATTCGTTCCCCTGATGGTCAGGGAGCAAGCCGTAGGTGTTATCTCCTTGCAGAATCTAGATCGTGAAAATGTCTTCACGACCTCCGATGTCACCTTGCTAAGTACGCTGGCCAACAGCCTCACCGGCGCGCTCGACAATGCACGTCTGTTCGATGAAACCCAGAGCCTGCTCAAATTGACGCAAGACCGCGCAAACGATCTGGAAATGATCGGCAGCATAGGGCGCCAGCTGACCGCCCATCTGGAACAGGGAGCGCTGATCAGCGCACTGAGCCAGCATGTCCACACCCTGCTGGACGTCCAGAGTTTCCGGCTCTACCGGCTGGCAGAAAACCAACAGACGCTGGACCTGGCGCTGGGCTGGGAAGATGGCAAGCCACTGCCACCTATGCATCACCAGATCGAGCCAGGCGATCCCTTCGAGCGCTGTCTGAACGAACAGGCCGAAGTGATTATCCAGACCGGCCCGGAGCGCTCCAGCATGTACACCCCGCTAATGACCGGTAGCCGCGCACTGGGCATCCTGCACATCAGCTGCCCGAGCGGTGCCGCTTACGGCGAACGCGATGCCGCCATCCTGCGTTCGCTGTGCGCCTATGGCGCGATTGCACTAGCCAACTCGGATGCGCTGGCCGCGCTGAAACAGGCCCAGGCCACCATCATTCAACAGGAGAAAATGGCCACACTGGGCCAGCTTGTGGCCAACGTGGCGCATGAGGTCAATACACCTATCGGTGCCATCAAATCTAGTGGCCAAAGTATTGTAGGTGCGCTCGAACATACCATGGTCAGTCTGCCGCGCCTGTTCCAACTGCTCGATCAGTCGCAACAAAGCCTGTTCATGACGCTGGTCCAACATGCACGCAGTGCTGTCTGCCTGCTCAGCACGCGCGAGGAACGCAGCGTTACCCGCACTCTGACCCAGACGCTGGAACAGCATGGCGTGCGCAACGCCCGAGAAAAGTCGGCGGTTCTGGTGCAACTGTATGCACACGAACACGTGCAGGACTACATGCCGCTACTGTGCCATCCGGCCAGCGACTTCATCATATCCACCGCAGCGGCCATGTCGGCCATCATCCGCAGCGCCGACAATATCAACACCGCAGTCGAGCGGGTTGCCAAAATTATTTTCGCCCTGAAGTCCTATTCGCGCGTGGATACCAGCGGCACCTTCTGCCCTATCGATCTAGCCGAAAGCATAGAAACGGTATTAACGATTTATCACAATCAGATCAAACATGGCGTAGACGTCGTGCGCCGGTACCAAGCGCAGGATGAACTACTGGGTCTGCCCGATGAGCTGAATCAGGTCTGGACCAATCTGATCCACAACGCCCTGCAGGCCATGCAAGGCAGCGGCACCCTGACCATACAGATAGGACGGCGCGGCCAGCACGCCGTAGTCGCCGTCAGCGATACCGGCTGCGGCATTCCGCCCGAGCTGCGGGAACGGATTTTCGAAGCCTTCTTCATCACCAAACCGCCCGGTGAAGGCAGCGGCCTGGGGCTGGATATCGTCAAAAAAATCATCGCCAAGCATAACGGCGAGATCAGCGTCAGCAGCGAGGTGGGCGTTGGCACTACATTTACCGTTGCGCTGCCGCTGGCGGCCAGTCCAGAAACGATATGCTAACGCAGCCATATCCGCCAGCAGCAGTGCTGCCGGCGGCGGGCGGGCCAGCGCTGGCGGCTAGGGCTGGGCTGGTGTATCGAACACCGGTTCGGCCAGTCCCTGCATGGTGCTGGCCGTCGGTGCCTCAGTGCTCAGCACCAGCACCTCATTGGCTCCGGCCTTGAGCCAGGAGGCTGGCAGATACAGCGTCTGCTGTGGTCCGATCTGCCAGTAGCGGCCCAGATGGTGGCCGTTTACCCACACCTGTCCCTTGCCCCAGCCGCGCGTATCGAGGAAGGTATCGACCGGATGTGCCAGCTGCAGACTGCCGCGCCAGAAGCCCGGCACCGCGCCGTCTGCTGCGGCATTCGCTGGCGCAGCAGCGTTCTGCGGCGCCAGCCGGCCCAGACTGGCACTATCGAGCGGCAGCGGATAAACAGTCCAGTCTTCCAGTTCATCATCGCCCAGCTTGACGCCACGCGTAATGCCCTTGTTATCGTCCACCAGCTTGCCGCCAAAGCCGATACGTCCCATGGCTTCCACCAGCAGATCGAGCTGAGTACCGGCCGGCAGGTCCACCGTCAGCGTGCTTTCGTTCAAACGCCGGTCCAGCCGTCCTATCACTTTGCCATCGGCCAGCACGGTAGCCTGATCGTGCAGTCCTTCCAGCACCAGCTTGCCCTGCGCAGCCTGAGCGAGTTTTTTGCGGTACAGGATATAGCCGTAGTTCTGGCCGTATTCCTCCATCGCCCTTGCCCAGCGCGATGGCTGCCCTTGCGCCAGCTGCGGCAGCTGTGCCAGCACGCTGCCCGCAGGCTGCAACGCGAACGGAGCAAGCGCCTGCGGCTGCGGTGCGGCCGGGACCGGCGGCAAAGGCTGGTCCAGATGGCGCGCGATCACGCTGCGCAGCGCATGGTATTTGGCAGTGGGCCGGCCCGCTTCATCGAGCGCAGCATCGTAGTCGTAGCTGGTGGTATCAGGCTGATACGGTTCCTTGCCCGAGTAGTTGGCACCGGCCAGCCAGCCGAAGCTGGTCCCGCCATGGAACATGTAGATGTTGAACGACACGCCCTGCTGCATCATCCACTCCACCGTACGGGCGGCATCGTCCGGGCTCTGGCTATGGTGCTGCTCGCCCCAGTGATCGAACCAGCCAGCCCAGTATTCGCCCGCCATGCGCACACCATGGGGGCGCCACGCGGCCAGTTCCGCAATCGAAGCCTTGGCATCATCCGCGCCGCCGCCGAAATTGACCACGGCCGGAATATCTGCCAGCGTGCCGCCTTCGAACAGCCGCCCTGCGCCACCGTCGGAAGTGAACAGCGGTGCGTCGAAGCCGGCGCTCTGCATCTGCGCCCGCACGGCACGCAGGTAGTCATGGTCACGGCCAAAGGAGCCGTATTCATTCTCCAGCTGCAGCATCAGTATCGGACCGCCACGGCTGCTTTGCAGGTCTGCCACTTCCTGCGCCAGCCGCTTGAAGTAGCGCGCACTGGCGGCCAGATAGCGTGTGTCCATAGAGCGTACCCGCAGGCCCGGCGTGCGCAGCAGCCAGGCGGGGAAGCCGCCGAAATCCACCTCGGCACACACATAAGGACCAGGTCGCAGCACCACCTGCAACCCCTCTTCCGCGGCCGTGCGGATGAAAGTACGGATATCGTTCTGGCCACTGAAATCCCACTGGCCCGGCTGCGGCTCGTGCTGCGACCAGAACGCATAGGTGGTGACGGTATTGAGGCCCATGGCACGCGCCATGCGCAGCCGCTCGCGCCATGCAGCACGGGGAATGCGCGGATAGTGCATCTCGCCGGAGCGGATCACAAAAGGCTGGCCATCCAGCCTGAACTGCGCGCCGTTGATGGCAAAGTGTGGTACAGCTGCAGCGCGGGCCGCCGGCGCAGCATAGGCCAGCGTGCTGCACAGACTCAATGCCAGTAAGCCGGTCTGGATAGTTCTACTTAGCTTCAAGATTCAGTCTCCGTTTGTGATTAGCGGTAGTTGTAGCGCAGCACCAGCGAGGCGCGGCGTGGCGCCTGATACTGGCTAGGAATGCCCCAGTTTATATCGGGCACGATGGTATTGTTGGCATTCACGTCTGCGCTATAGGTGTTGTAGCGGTCTGTAATGCCGCGCCGGTTGAACAGATTCTGGATGCTCAGGTCCAGACTCAGCTTGTTATGTGCGCCCACGCTGGTGTCATAGCCCACACCCAGGTCGAACTGCCAGAACCAGGGCAGGCGGCCGCTGGTACCTGCCGTCTTGACGCCGACAGGATCGCTGCTGGCGTCACAGAAATGGCCCCACGAGCCCCAGTTATACGACAGGCTGTTGACATCGGGGTTAAGGCCGAAGCAGCTGATAGGCTCGCCGCTATGCAGCGACAGCACGCCGCTGGTGCGCAGCCCGCTCTGGAAGAAGTAGGCGCCGGACACGGTTATCGCATGGCGAATATCGTTGGTCAGATTGCCACTGGCGCCACGCGTCGTTTCGGGGAAGTCGTAGATACCGGTCTGACCGATGTAGCCGGCATTGCGGTTTTCCAGATTCAGGAAGCCGTTATCGTTGCCGAACGAACGGGTCCACGTATAGCTGGTGTTCAGATACCACGGTTCGCTGGCGCTGCGCGAGTGGCTGGCATCGAAGGTCAGGTGAATGTACTTGTGCTTGGGCTTGGGCAGACCGAACTCGCTGGCCGGTATGGTCAGCGTTTCCAGCTTGCCGTCGCCGCGGAAATCGCGCGTCACGGTCACGTCCTCACCCGGATTGAGCTCGAAGCATTCATAGTCCACCGGATAGTTCGGATAACCGTGGCTGTTGGCATACTTGCCTATGCCCTGCCCATAGCAGGTGGAATTGATCACACGTTTCAGATCGGCGTAGCCGAAGTCCACCTGTCCTACCCAGTTGCGGCTGAAGGCTTTCTGGATATACAGCTGCAGCTCGTTCTGATACGGCGCCTTGAGGTTGTCAGTGGCGACCTGATAGGCTTGCGGCGGCACGCCATCGTGGCCAGGCACCGTGTAGGTAGAACCGATCTGGCTCAGGCCCAGTGGCGTCTGGGTGGCCGGATCGATGCCGGTGTAGCGGTACCACTTGCGCTGCTCCAGATGCGATTCGGCCACGCCGAAGCTGAAGTTGGATGGCATGGCCAGCGAATAGCGGCCCAGGTTGGCGCCGACTTTCAGGCTCGAGTCGCCGCGCACATCCCATGCCACGCCCAGCCGCGGCGAAGTGGTAGGAAAGGCAAACAGCGGCCGCTCCAGTGCATCCTTGTTGATGAACTTGTCGAAGCGCAGACCGCCATAGGCCGTCACGCCATTGCCCATTTTCCAGTAGTCTTCCAGATAGGCGGCCTTGTTGATGGATACCATGCGGCCGAATTCGCGGTTGAAATAGTAGCCCACATATTTGCCGCTGACCTGCTCACCGTTCGGCAGCTGCACGGTGTTGGGCCGGTCGTAATAGGTGTACCAGCCGGCTTGCGGCGTATGCCAGTCCTGGCCCAGAAAGTGCTGGTAGTATTCGGCGCCGAACACCAGCTTGTGACTGCCCAGCGTCCAGGCCAGATCGCCCTTGTAGCCGCGCCGCCAGTAGTCGTCGGGACGGAAATTCACCGTGCGGTCCTGCACGCCGATGTTGACGGTCTTCTGGGTCTGGCTGTTGTAGGAATCGACGTAGGGAATATCTTCGGCGCCGTGGGCACGGTCATTGAGCTGACCAAGGAAGCCGCCCATCAGGCGCAGTTCCAGATTGCTGCTGAGGTTACCGTGGTAATTGGCAATCAGCATGCGCTCGGTGACGGGGGCATAAGAACTAGAAGAAAACGCCCCGACCTTGGTGCTGTAGTTGCTAAGCAGGCGGTAGGTATCCGTGCTGGTGCTGCTCGATGCGCGCGAGCCTATCAAGTTCAGCGTATGGTCGTCGTTAATATTCCAGGTCAGGTTAATCAGCCCATTCTTGCTCTGCGACTTGGCGACGGATGCACGATTCTGGCTGAAGTTGTAGCTGCTTGAAGGCAGCTTGTCGCCCAGCAGGACAAACGCGAACAGCTTGTCCTTGATCAGCGCGCCCGATGCCCACAGGTAGTTGGTCACGCTGGCTTCGCTGCGGTTGTTCGAGCTGTAGCGGTAGTAATCGCCCTGCCCGTCGCGGATGTCTTTTTCCGGCGGCATCAGGGTGGATGAAGTGGGCGGCGTGTAGTACAGCGAATAGCCCGCTTCGAATTTATTCGATCCCTGCCTCACCGTCTGGGCCATGATGCCGCCCGTGGCATTGGTCCACGATGCGCCGAAACTGCCAGCCAGCACTTCCGTTTCCTGTATGGCTTCGCGCGGCAGCCGGTTGGCACCCAGCAGCGTACGGTCATTAGTAGTGTCGAACTCGTTCAGGTAGTAGCGGTTCTCGGCCGGCGACGCACCGCCCAGCTGCACCAGTCCCGTGGTGTTCTGGTCGTAGCGCACGTTGGAACGCAGCCGTGCGATCGATTCGGCGTTGCCGTTCACCAGCGGCAAAGTATTAATCAGCTCGCGGCTGTAATGGCTCGACAGTTCCGGCGTATTCACGTCGATCGGCAACACCATGGTCTGTGCCGAATGGCCTGCTACCGTCACGGTAGCCAGCACATCGTCACCCTGATTTTCGGCCGCCACGGCCAGCACGGGCGTATCGCTGTTCGGCTTGACGCTGACCTGACGCACGGCTATCACCGCCTCGCCCTGCCGCAAGGTTACCGTGTACAGACCGGGATTCAGGCCGGAAGTCTTGTAATGGCCCTGGGCATCAAGCTGCAGTTCGCGCTTGAAACCGGTCTGCTCGTTGGTGACGGTAACTGCAGTGGCGCCGCCTGCCGGCACAGAGCCATACAGCCCCCCGGTAATCGACTGGGCTTGCACCGCAGCGATACAGGATAGCAGTCCCAGTGCCAGCAACGAGCGCCGCAATACTGCAGCGCCGGTAGGCGTAGATGTTTTCATACTAGCGTCCCTCCCTATTCTTAAAGTCGTTTTGATGGAATACGGCCAGTGCGCCGCAGCGCAAACCATGTTGAACAGCAAAACGTAAAGAATTAACTTACTTTCTTTCGTTTTTACAAGCTAACCGTTAGTAAACTGTAGAAATAAATAAGTTTCAGGTCAACGAAAAGAAAGAAAAATGAAGGGATAGACTAATTTTTGGCTGAAAAAACCTTTCGTTTAAATAAATTAAAGGAATGACACTTTTGTTTAGTCGTCAAACCACAACAGACCGATCTATTACCAGTTCCAGCGGACTAGCCGCGCAGGGTTTTCACGCCGCCAGCCAGCAACAGGAACAGCGCACAACTCCAGCCGGAAAACATCCAGCGCCACAGCGGCAGCGCAGGCAGATAGCCGACTCCACGTACCAGTCCGGCACTCATGGCGGCAAACAGCAGCGCCGCCAGCGTATGGTCGGCCGCTCCACCGGCACGCTGGAACAGCGGCGGGTACAGGCTGGCAGTCAGCATCACCAGCACCCCGACGGCAAGGCTGGCAGCATGCAAGCGAGAGCTCTGCCCTGCTGCGCCGCTCATGGCTGCGGCTCCTTGGCGCTTGCGGCGCGGGCAGCCTGATTCTCGCCCCACATGGCATTCAGTATGGCCAGCGACAGAGCAAATCCCACTCCCAAAATCCAGGCAAAGTACCACATCATTTTTCTCCTATTCCGATGGATTGCGACGCGCCAGGCGCCGCATTAGTAAGCCGTATGCTGATGCGCTTCGATATGCGCCGTGGTGACCTTGCCGCGCATCACGCGATAGGCCCACGACGTGTATAGAATCACCAGCGGCATGAAGATCAGCGTGGCCCACAACATGATGGCCAGACTGAGGTGGCTGGACACGCTATCCCACACCGTCAGGCTGGCGTCCGGCATAGACGACGATGGCATCACGAACGGGAACATCGACGCCCCTGCGGTGCCGATCACGCCTACCAGCGCCAGCGACGACAGCACGAAGGCCGCCAGCGCCCTGCGTTGCAGGAGCAGCAGTGCCGCCAGCAGCGCGCCGCCCAGTCCCAGTGCAGGCAGCAGCCATAGCCAAGGCTGGCGCGCATAATTGGCCATCCACGCGCCTGCTTCGCGCAGCACGGTTTTCCCCAGCACGTCCGGCAAGGCAGCCGGATCAATGGCGGAAGTGATGCGGTAGCCGGGCATGCTCTGCAGCCAGATGCCGGCCGCCGCAAAACTCAGGCACAGCACCACGGCGGCCACCACACCAGCGCGGATGGCACGTGTCTGCAAGACGCCTTCCGTGCGGTGCCCCAGATAGGCAGCGCCCTGCATGGTCAGCATGGCGCTGCTGACCACACCGGCCAGCAAGGCAAAGGGATTGAGCAGCTGCCAGAAACTGCCCGTGTAGGTCGACACCAGATACCGGTCGAAGTGGAACGGCACCCCCTGCAGCAGATTGCCGAAAGCGATGCCGAACACCAGCGGCGGCACGGCACCGCCGACGAACAGGCCCCAGTCCCACACGCTGCGCCACAGCGGATGATGGATCTTGCTGCGATAGTCGAACCCCACCGGACGGAAGAACAGTGCCCACAGCACCAGCATCATGGCCCAGTAAAAACCGCTGAACGCGGTGGCATACACCACCGGCCATGCGGCGAACAACGCCCCGCCACCGGTGATGAACCACACCTGATTACCGTCCCAGTGCGGCCCCACGGTATTGATCACCACGCGCCGTTCCAGATCGCTGCGCCCCACAAAGGGCAGCAGTGTGCCTACGCCCATATCATGGCCGTCCATGATGGCAAAGCCCACCAGCAGTACGCCTACCAGCAGCCACCAGATGATTTTCAACGTGCCGTAATCAAGCATGCTGCAGCTCCTTCATTGTCAGGTCATAGTCGTAGCGGCCGGTACCGAGGCTGCCGGGGCCCTGACGGGCAAACTTCACCATCAGGAACACTTCGACGATCAGCAGTACGGTATAGAAGGCCACAAAGCCCGTCAGCGAACCGTACAGGTTCTGCACGCTCAGGGTGGATACGCTCATATGGGTAGGCAGCACGCCGTAGATGGTCCACGGCTGGCGTCCGTATTCGGCCACAAACCAGCCCAGTTCGCAGGCCAGCCATGGTGCCGGCAGCATCAGCACGGCCCAGCGCAGCAGCCAGCGCGACTGGCCGCACACCAATTTGAGCGTGCTCCAGAAGGCCAGCCCGAACAGCAGCAGCATGGCCATGCCCAACCCTACCATCAAACGGAAGGCCCAGAACATGGGCAGCACGCGCGGCACCGTATCGTTGACGGCGCGCTCTATCATGTCCGGCGTCGCCTGCTGCACATCGGCCACATATTTTTTCAGCAGCAGGCCGAAGCCCAAATCCGCCTTGTATTGGTTGAAGCGGGCCAGCGCTGCCGCGTCGTCGCGCTGCTGGCGCAGGGTCTCCAGCGCCAGCACGGCCTGTATGCCGCGCACCACGCGGGCGCGGTTCTTCTGCTTGATGGCGTGGATGCCCGGTATCTGCTTGCTGACGGAGCGCGTGCCGATCAGGCCCATCACCCACGGCAGCTCGATTTCCCAGTCGTTGCGGGCCTGCGCTTCATTGATGCCGGCCACCAGCGTCAAACCGGCCGGCGCGGGCTTGGTCTCCCACATGGCTTCCATCGCAGCCAGCTTGGTTTCCTG
>Ga0187842_1000127_pt1 | contig 40096 bp, 36 predicted proteins | sample SpaLakP09_SKY_41_FD_134514 | JGI IMG/M metagenome (GOLD analysis project Ga0187842, IMG submission 134514) | Oligotrophic lake water microbial communities from Sparkling Lake, Wisconsin, USA - SP09_SKY_41 | ecosystem: Environmental > Aquatic > Freshwater > Lake | place: USA: Sparkling Lake... | reverse complement strand
CGTACAATCTGCTATCGCCGCCATGAGGATAGCCATGTCTGAACTGAACCCGTCCCTGTTTCCACCCATCACGCCTAGCCGCCACGGCATGCTGGCCGTGGATGAACTGCATACCATCTACTGGGAAGAAGTGGGCAACCCTGCCGGCATCCCCGTGATTTTCCTGCACGGTGGCCCCGGCGCGGGCCTGTCGCCCCAGCACCGGCGCTTTTTCGACCCCGAGCAGTACCGCGTGATCCTGTTCGACCAGCGCGGCGCCGGCAAGTCGCTGCCGCTGGGCGAATGCCGCAACAACACTACCCAGCTGCTGATCGAAGATATCGAACGCCTGCGCCTGCAGTGCGGCATCGAACAGTGGCTGGTGTTCGGCGGTTCGTGGGGCTCGACGCTGGCGCTGGCCTACGGCGAAGCCCATCCCGAACGCTGCCTCGGCTTTGTGCTGCGCGGGATTTTCCTCTGCACCCAAACGGAAGTGGACTGGTTCCTGCACGGCGCGCGCTGGTTCCATCCCGAAATCCACGAGGAATTTATTGCCCACATACCGCAGGCCGAGCGCGGCGATCTGCTGCAAGCCTATCTGGACCGCATCATGCACCCCGATCCCGCCGTGCACCTGCCTGCCGTGCGGGCCTGGAGCCGCTTCGAAGGCCGCCGCGTGTTCCTGCTGCCGCAGCCGGATGAAGCGCCGTGCGACGCGCTCGATCTGGGCGTGGGCCGGCTGGAAGCGCACTACATGGCCAATCTGGGCTTTTTCACGGAAGACCAGCTGCTGCGCCAGATCGGTCGCATCGCCCATCTGCCGGCAGTCATCGTGCAGGGCCGCTATGACGTGATCTGTCCGCCCGTAACGGCCTGGCAGCTGCATCAGGCCTGGCCCGGTTCGGTGCTGAAAATGGTGGCCGATGCCGGCCACGGCGCCATGGAGGAGGGCATTTCGCAGGTGCTGGTACAGGCCACCGAACAGTTCAAACATCTACGCCGCTTCGACTAGGCGCGGCGCCGCCGCCATGCCCGCCGGACTGGCGGGCTGTTACACTAGCGTTTACTGACCAAGTCCACCTTAAGATCTGCTTCCATGAATATACAAGTTGGCGACGTAGGCCATATCATCCAGCTGGCGATTGCGCCGGTATTCCTGCTGACGGGCGTGTGCACCAATCTGATGGTGCTGACCAACCGGCTGGCGCGGATTATCGACCGTTCGCGCGTGCTGGAAGACCGCCTCGATGTGGGCTATAGCGACGTCTATCTGAACGAGCTTGACGTGCTGTACCAGCGCTCGCACCTGATCAATTCTTCCATCACCCTGTCGACTGCCTGCGGGCTGCTGATCTGTCTGGTGATTGCCACGCTGTTCCTGGGCGATGTTACCGACATCTCGCTCGATAAATACATCGCCGGCATGTTCGTGGTGGCCATGATCGCCCTGATCGGCAGCTTCTGCTACCTGCTGCGCGAGATCTTTATCGCCTCGGCGGCCATGCGTTCGCACCGCCACGTGCGGCGCCCGTTCAAATAACCTGACCAGAATAGAGTTTTTATGCACGACTACCAACGTCCCCCCACCCTGTACCGCTACGGTCTGCAAGAAGACCTGGAGCTGGCGCTGAGCCAGGGCCAGTTCATCCTGACGCCGGCGGCCAACTGCCTGACCCTGAGTTTTTCCAAGGTGTGGGAGCCCAAGCTGTTCGAACTGTTCGCTGCCGAGAGCTGCCTGATCATCCATAACACGGAAGAATTCGGCGAACGCGTGCACCGTGCCGTACAGCGCGCCCTGCCTAGCTGGGCGGGTATCGATGGCGCTGTTGAATACGGCGTGCGGGCAGCGCTGGGCGCAGCCTTCAGCAAGACGGCGGCCGAAGCGGCGGAGCAGGAATGGCAGTTTGCCTGGCGCGCCATGCAGGCCAATCTGAGCCTCAATCCGGTGCTGATCAAGATCGGCAGTCTGGAAAACTTCGCCGAACTGCGCAAGCGCGATACCTATCTGGCTTGACAGGGTGTAGGGGCTACCGCAAGTCCATGCTGGCCGGCAGGCGCTGGCCAGGTCGGCGCCTTATTTCGCCTCTTCGCGCCGGTCCAGCCGTGCCAGCACGGCGCCCATCATGCGCTCGATATCGCCGCGCACCATCTTGGCCCCGAGGATGCCGGGCACATAGAAGTTGGGCATCAGGCGGCCGCTGTACACCACGCGGGTGCCGCCCGTTTCCGGCACCGGTATCAGTTCCCAGTGTGATTCGTAGTGCTTCATGTCGCCCGAAACCAGCGCAATGTCGATCGACGACATGGGCTGTTCGGTGGCGCGCACGATCAGGTGGATGGCGCGCGTCATGAATAGAAAGCGGGCCACGCCGAACTGTTCGATCACCACTTCATTGCCATTGCGCGACAGGACCTTGGACGACTCCATGTCCGGCACGAAGTCGGCCATGCGTTCGTAGTTGGTGAGGGTTTTCCAGACTTTGGGCAGGGGCGCGGCCACCGTGCCGGTGGCGTCGACTTCATACATTTTCTGCCCGTCGATTTCGATGCGGTTGACCGAGACTTCCAGTTTGGGCAGTTCCGGGCGCGCTGTCTGCGCCTGCCCCAGCGGGGCCCAGCTCACGGAAAACAACAGAAACAGAAAGAATCGCGTCATCGCGCCAGCGTAAGGGAAAGGGGGGCAGAATACAAGTGTGCAAGCGCACGCTCACGCCCATTCCCTGCCCGCCGGCGGGACTTTAGAAGCCCCGGTCTAGAGATTTGGGTTTTAATGCGGTGATCCTTCAGTCTGATATAACAACGACAATGACAAATTATCCTCATCTGCTGGCCCCCCTCGATCTCGGTTTCACCAAACTGCGCAACCGCGTGATGATGGGATCGATGCATACCGGTCTGGAAGACCGCTTCTACCACTACGGCAAACTGGCGGCGTTCTACCGCGAACGGGCCCGTGGCGGCGTGGGGCTGATCGTCACGGGCGGTATTTCGCCTAACCGCTCCGGCTGGCTGCTGCCGTTTGGCGGTACGCTCAATTTCAAGGGTGATGTGCTCAATCACCGCCGCGTCACCAAGGCCGTGCACGAAGAAGGCGGCAAGATCCTGATGCAGATACTGCACGCAGGCCGCTATGGCTATCAGCCGCTGGTGGTGTCGGCCTCGGAAAAGAAGTCGCCGATTTCGCCGTTCAAGCCGCGTGCGCTGACCGAAGCCGGCATCGAAGCCACCATCAGTGACTATGCGCGCTGCGCCAGGCTGGCGCGCGATGCCGGCTACGACGGCGTGGAAGTGATGGGCAGCGAAGGCTATCTGCTCAACCAGTTCCTGTGCGCGCGCACCAATCTGCGTACCGACCGCTGGGGCGGCAGCATCGAGAACCGCATGCGCCTGTCGGTGGAAATCGTCAAGCGCATCCGCTCCGAAGTGGGCGAGAACTTCATTATCATGTACCGTCATTCGCTGCTCGACCTGGTCGAGGGCGGCAATACCTGGGATGACGTGGTGGCCGTGGCCAAGGCGCTGCAGCATGCCGGCGTGACTATCCTGAACTCGGGCTATGGCTGGCACGAAGCGCGGGTGCCGACCATCGTGACCTCGGTGCCGCGTGGCGCGTTTGCCGGTCTGGCCGGACGGCTGCGGCGCGAGGTGACGATCCCGGTGGTGGCGTCCAACCGCATCAACATGCCGAACGAAGCGGAAGATATCCTGCGTCGCGGCGATGCCGACATGATCTCCATGGCCCGCCCGTTCCTGGCCGATGCCGACTTCGTCAACAAGGCGGCGCAAGGCCGTGCCGATGAAATCAATACCTGTAACGGCTGTAATCAGGCCTGCCTCGATCACACTTTCTCCAACAAGCGCGCCAGCTGCCTGGTCAATCCGCGCGCCTGCCACGAAACGGAGCTGGTGTATGTCCCGGCGCAGAAGAAGCGCCGCGTGGCGGTGGTGGGGGCCGGTCCTGCCGGGCTGTCGGCGGCGACCGTGGCGGCCGAATGCGGCCATGATGTCACCCTGTTCGACGGCAATGAACAGATCGGCGGCCAGTTCCGCATCGCCATGCAGGTGCCGGGCAAGGAGGAGTTCCGCGAAACCATACGCTACTTCGAGCGCAAGCTGGAAATCACCGGCGTCAAGCTGCGCCACGGTGTGCGCGTCAGCCGCGAACAGCTGATCCAGGATGGCTACGATGAAGTGGTGGTGGCCACCGGCATCAAGGTGCGCCGCCCGCCTATCCAGGGTATAGACCATCCGAAAGTGCTGTCGTATGTCGACGTATTGCAGAACAAGGCAGCGGTAGGCAAGCGCGTGGCGATCATCGGCGCGGGCGGCATCGGCTTCGATATGGGCGAATACCTGCTGCACGATAGCCGCCACCCGCTGCCGCTGGCGCTCGACGTGTGGGCGCGCGAATGGGGCGTGGACTTGCAGGGCAATACGGCCGGTGGCCTGACGCCGGCAGAACAGCCGCAGCCGGTGCGCCAGCTGTATCTGCTGCAGCGCAAGACTTCCAAGCCGGGCGCAGGACTGGGCAAAACCTCGGGCTGGGTGCACCGTGCCGTACTGGCGCGAAATGGCGTGGTGATGCTGTCCGGCGTGCAGTATGACCGTATCGACGATCAGGGCTTGCACATTACCGTGGGCGGCGAACAGCGTCTGCTGCCGGTCGATAACGTGGTGGTGTGCGCCGGCCAGGATAGCCTGAACGAGCTGATGCCGAGCGAACAGGAAATCAAGGGCCATCCGGGCTGGCCGCGCTTCCACAAGATCGGCGGCGCTGCACTGGCGGCGGAACTTGACGCCAAGCGCGCCATACGCGAAGGCGCCGAGCTGGCAGCGCGCTTCTAAGCCTGCGCGGCCGCAGCTGGTTTAGTGCGGCCCTTGCTGTTTGCGGGCGAACTGCGCCAGCACGTGGGCGCTCATGCCCTTGGCCAGTTCCTGCTCGCCCATGAAGATTTCACCGGCCCGCTCGCTGCGCAGCAGCTCCGCTTCGCTGTCGCTGTGGGTCCGCACCACGGTCTGGATGTGCGGGTTCAGCGTGCGTGCTGTTTCTATCATGGCGCGCACTTCGAAGGTGTCCGGCGTGGCGATCACCAGCATGGCGGCGCGCGCAACGTGCGCCTGTATCAGCACGGCAGGCTCGCCGCCATTGCCGGCCACGGCGTGTATGCCGCGCTGGCGCAGCGTATCGACCAGTTCGCGGTTGTGTTCCGCCACCACCAGCGCGATGCCTTGCGCTTCCAGCGCATCGGCAATGCGCCGTCCCACCCGGCCATAACCCACCAGTACCACGTGGCCGGACAGCTGTTCCTGCGGCACCGACGTCGGCAGCATGGCCAGCGGATCGGTGGTGCGCTCGAAGCGTGCGGCCAGCTTGCTGTTCAGGCCTAGCAGGCGTTCCAGCGGTCCTAGCGTATGGAATACCAGCGGGTTGAGGGCGATCGAAATGATGGCGCCTGCCAGGATCAGGCTCTGGCCTTCGGCCGGCATCAGCCCCAGCGACAGCCCCAGCGCCGCCAAAATGAAGGAGAACTCGCCGATCTGCGCCAGACTGGCCGAAATCAGCAGCGCGCTCCTGGCCGGATAGCGCAGCAGCAGCACCAGCAGGAAGGCCACCGCGGATTTACCGAACACGATGATGAACACCACGGCCAGCAGCTTCAAAGGCTGCTCGATGATGATGGCCGGCTCGAACAGCATGCCCACCGAGACGAAGAACAGCACGGCGAATGCGTCGCGCAGCGGCAGCGATTCTTCCGCCGCGCGGTGCGCCAGCGCCGATTCGCGCAGCACCATGCCGGCGAAGAAGGCGCCCAGCGCGAATGACACGCCAAAATAGTGGGTGGAACCGTAGGCGATGCCGACGGCGGCGGCAATCACGCACAGGGTGAACAGCTCGCGCGAGCCGGTGCGCGCCACCTGCCAGAGTATCCACGGGAACAGCTTGCGGCCCACGATCAGCATCAGGGCGATGAAGGCGGCTACCTGACCTAGCGTGACGGCCAGCGTGGTCCACAGGCTGGCGCCGGCACCATGCTGGGCCGCGTCGGGCAGCACACCGCCCAGCGGGCCGGCCAGCGCCGGCAGCAGCACCAGTACCAGCACCGTCACCAGATCTTCCACCACCAGCCAGCCGACGGCAATCCGGCCGTTCAGGCTATCGAGGATGCTGCGCTCTTCCAGCGCCCGCAGCAGCACCACCGTGCTGGCTACCGACAGGGCCAGCCCGAATACCAGCCCGCCGCCCACGCTCCAGCCCCAGTACAGGGCCAGCCCCATGCCCAGCGCCGTTGCGAACACGATCTGCAGGATGGCGCCGGGCAGGGCGATCTTGCGCACGGCCCAGAGATCGTCGAGCGAGAAGTGCAGACCGACGCCGAACATCATCAGCATCACGCCGATTTCGGCCAGCTGGCCGGCCAGTGCCGTATCGGCCACGAAGCCGGGCGTGGCCGGGCCGATGATGATGCCGGCCGCCAGATAGCCCACCAGGGCCGGCAGTTTCAAGCGGGTGGCGATATAGCCGAACAGCAGCCCGGTGCCCAGTGCAGCGGCGATGGTGGTAATCAGGCTGAGATTGTGGTGCATGCGTGCGCGACTCCCGAGGCGATAGGCTGGATCAAAGCCTCAGCGTAGCACAAGCTGAACGGAGCCGTGTCCTGCCTGGCGGCGGCGCCTCTGCAGGGGGCGGGTTGGGGCGCGCTGGCGGGTTCAGGCCAGTGCAGCGAGTGCGGCCGGCGGGCGGCGCATGCTGACGCTGAAGCGGTTGAAGGCATTCATCAGCGTGACGGCCACGGTGAGATCGGCCAGCGTCTGTTCACCCAGCACTTGCAGTGCGTGCGCATATACGGCATCCGGTACCCGGGTCTGCTCGACGCGGGTGACGCTTTCGGCCCAGTCCAGGGCGGCGCGTTCCGCTGCGCTGAACAGGGGTACAGCTTCGTCCCACACCGGCAGCAGGGCGATTTTCTCCATGCTCACTTGCAGTTTCAGCAGCTCGCGCGTGTGCATATCGATGCAGAAGGCGCAGTGATTGATCTGCGAGACGCGCAGGTAGACCAGCTCCAGCAGCTCGGCGGGCAGGGCCGCCGAGACGTAGTCCTTGATGGCGAGCAGGTTCTGATAGGGTTGCGCTGCCAGTTTGAAGATTTCCAGGCGTTTGCCCATGATGATTCCTTTTCCAGGGTGGTTGCGATGGAATCATTGTGCGGACTTATGGTCTGGTGCAGTAGAGCCAAGAACTGTGATTCGGTCTAGGCCATAAGTTCGAGCATGCGCTGAGCCAGTGCGCGCGCGCGGGCCGCGCTGTCGATGTTGGTAAACGCCAGCAGCAGTGCCGGCGCAGCGTGCGGCAGCATGCTGCGTTCGGATAGCGCGCTGGCAGCCATGCCATGTTCGCGCATGCGTGCTGCCAGCGTGCGGTCGGTATGGCGGCCTTTCATGCGCAGTACAAGGTGCATGCCGCCCGGCTGGGGTTCGACCAGCAGGTGTTTGCCCAGTACGGCGGAGAGTGCGCTGGCGGCCAGCTGGCGGCGCTCGCCATACAGGCGGCGCATGCGCTGGATATGGCGGGCGAAATGGCCCTCGTTCATGAAGTCGGCCACGATCTTCTGCATCAGCGTGGCGCCGCCGGCGGCAAAGGTGCGGCTGACCTGTTCGAAGTGCGCCACCTGCGCCGGCGGCACCACCAGATAGGCCAGCCGTATGGCCGGGAACAGCACCTTGCTGAAGGTACCCGAGTACAGTACGCGGCCATTGCGGTCCAGACTCTGCAGAGCCGGCAGGGGGCGGCCCTGATAGCGGTATTCGCCGTCGTAATCGTCTTCCACCACCCAGGCATCGGCCTGCGCGGCCCAGTCCAGCAGGGCCAGACGGCGCGGCAGCGAGAGCGAGACGCAGAGCGGGCTCTGATGGGCCGGCGTGACGATGGCGGCGCGCGCCTTGGGCGCACTGGCTATGCCGTGCGCTACCATCAGGCCTTCGCCATCGACCGCCACCGCTACCGGCCGCAGGTGGGCTGCGCCCAGCAGTTCGGCCGTGGGGGGATAGCCGGGATCTTCTACCCATACCTGGTCGCCCGGCTGCAGCAGGGCGCGCGCCACCAGCTCCATGCTGTTGCGGTAGCCGCTGGTGACAAATACCTGCGACGGGGTGCAGTCGATGCCGCGCGACAGCTGCAAATAGGCCGCAATGGCAATGCGCAGTTCCGGCAGGCCGGCCCATGGCGGGTAAATCATGTCTTCTGGCCCGGTGGCGCGGACGGCGCGCGCTGCCAGCCGCGCCCATACCTTGCGCGGGAATGCGTCCAGCGCCGGTATGCCCATCTGGAAGGGCAGGGCGGAACTGGCGGCGTGGCCCAGATTGTCGATGGCCGGCAAGGAGGGCGGTGGCGGCGCCAGGGGCGTGCGGCGGGCCAGCGCTCTGGTAACCACCGTGCCGGCCTGGCCGCGGGGCTCGACATAGCCTTCTGCGGCCAGCAGCGCATAGGCCGATTCCACCGTGCCCCGTGCCAGCCCCAGTTCCAGCGCCAGTGCGCGCGCGGCGGGAATCCGGTCGCCAGCCTGCAGCAGGCCATCCGTGATGGCATTGCGCAGGCGCGTGTAGATCTGCCGGTAGAGCGGTTCGGCGGCGCTGGCATCGAGTTCGAGCAATTTCATGGCCTATTCCAAATGTCATTTCATGGATCTATGGATTATGCCATTGGCCGCCTACGATAGGATTTTGCAAGGAGTAAACATGAAGATCGTGGAAACCGAACAAGAACTGCGTGCCTGCTACCCGGCCATGAAAGCATTGCGGCCCCATTTGCCATCGGAGCAGGCGTTTGTGGAGCAGATCCTGCGCCAGCATGAGCAGCACTACCGCATCCTGGCGATTTGGGACGACGGCAAGGTGGTGGCGCTGGCGGGCTACCGGCTGCAGGAGAATACCGTGTACGGCCGCTTCCTGTTTGTGGATGATCTGGTGGCGCTACCGGACCAGCGCTGCCGCGGCTGGGGCGCGCTGCTGCTGGCGCATCTGAGCGTGCTGGGCAAGCAAGCCCTGTGCACGCGGCTGGTGCTGGATACGGGGCTGGAAAATGTGCTGGCGCAGCGCTTCTATTTCCGTGAAGGGCTGCTGCCGGCCACCCTGCGCTTCGGCAAGGCACTGGCCTGAGGCACTGGCCGGCGGGCGCCGGCCAGCATGACGGCGCGGGATCAGAGGCGTTTGACCACCACGCAGCCGATCGAGTAGCCGGCGCCGAACGAACAGATGACGCCCAGCTGGCCCGGCTGCATATCGTCCGAGTGCTTGTGGAAGGCGATCACCGAACCGGCCGACGAGGTGTTGGCATAGGTGTCCAGAATCACCGGCGCTACGCCCGGCTCGGCATCGCGCCCCAGCACCATGCGGCTGATCAGCAGGTTCATGTTCAGGTTGGCCTGATGCAGCCAGTAGCGGCTTACCTGCGGCACTTCCAGACCGGCACCGGCAATGGTGTCCTTGATCATTTCGGCCGCCATCGGGCAGACATCCTTGAACACTTTGCGGCCCTGCTGGCGGAACAGCTTGTCCGGCTGGCCCACGCCCGTTTCGTCGAAACGGTTGAGGAAGCCGAAGTTGTTGCGGATATTGTTGGAGAAGCTGGTTTTCAGTTTGCTCTCGACGATTTCCCAGCGCTGCGCGCTGGTGGCCGTATCGGCGGCCTCGATCACGATAGCGGTGCAGGCATCGCCGAAGATGAAATGGCTGTCGCGGTCGCGCCAGTTCAGGTGGCCGCTGGTGATTTCCGGATTCAGCACCAGCACGGCACGGGCCTGGCCGCTTTGCACGGCCGCCACGGCCTGCTGGATGCCGAAGGTGGCCGAGGAGCAGGCCACGTTCATGTCGAAGCCGTAGCCTTCGATGCCCAGGGTGCCCTGTACTTCTACGGCCATGGCCGGATAGGCGCGCTGCATATTCGAGCAGGCCACCAGCACCATGTCGATATCGGCCGGCGTGCGGCCAGCGCGCTCGAGCGCCTGGCGGGCCGCGGCGACGCAGATTTCTGCCTGCAGCGACAGTTCCTCGTCGCTCCGTTCAGCGATGCGCGAGACCATGCGTTTTGGATCGAGGATGCCGCTTTTCTCCATCACGTAGCGGGCCTTGATGCCGGAAGCTTTTTCGATGAAGGCCACGCTGGACAGTTCCAGCGCAGTCACGCTGCCGTCGGCAATGGCAGCGGCATGGTCGGCATTGAACTGTTCGGCATAGGTATTAAAACATTGCACCAGCTCTTCGTTCGTGATGGACTGGGCTGGGGTGTAGAGACCGGTACCGCTGATGACGGCTTGTTTCATAGTTAAACTTTCAAATTAGGCAATGGCTTGCACCATTAATGACGCAAATTCTACACAATGGCTGCAAGTTAGGCGAAATTAAAAGCGGCGCCCGCAGGCGCCGCTGTTGTAGCCGTTGTAATCAGGGGCTTATTTGCCGCCGCCGTGGTCAGTTGCCGGCAGGGCCGTCTGGACCAGTTTGGTTTCCGCTTTGGCCACCTGCACAGGCAAGCCCTTGAGATGGTTGAGCGCCTGCTGCAGCTGGAAGTCGTCGCTGCTGCCGTATTCGAGCGGCTTGCGTTTTTTCTCCTGTGCCACCAGCCGTAGCTGTTCTTCCGGCTCTTCGTGACGGGCGTGCACGCCTTCTTGATCGCGCTCATTCACCAGATGCTTGTCCAGATCGGCTTCGCGCGGGCGCAGTGCGTTCAGGCCGTCGCCATCAGCGTATTCATCCACCGCCAGGTCAGGCACGATGCCCTTGGCCTGGATCGAGCGGCCATTCGGCGTGTAGTAGCGCGCCGTGGTCAGCTTGACGGCGGTATCGGCCGTGAGCTGGCGTATGGTCTGCACCGAACCCTTGCCGAAGGTCTGGCTGCCGATGATCTGGGCCCGCTTGTAGTCCTGCAGCGCGCCGGCGACGATTTCCGAGGCCGAGGCGGAACCGCTGTTGACCAGCACGGCCAGCGGGATGCGCTTGATCGCAGCCGGCAGCTTGGCCAGTGCATCGCTTTCGTTATGCACGGCATAGTATTCGGCACGGCCATAGAAAATCTGCTTGGAGTCGGACAGCTGGCCATTGGTGGAGACGATGGCCGCATCTTTCGGCAGGAAAGCCGCCGCCACGCCGATCGCGCCCTGCAGCACGCCGCCCGGATCGTTGCGCAGATCAAGTACCAGCCCTTTCAGCTTGGGGTCCTGCTGGTACAGTTCGCTGATCTTGGCGGCCAGATCATCCACCGTCGGGTCCTGGAACTGGGCGATGCGCAGCCATGCATAGCCTGGCTCGACGATTTTGCCCTTGACGCTCTTCTGCTGGATTTCCTCGCGGGTCAGCTGGAACACCAGCGGCGCCGGCTCGCCCTTGCGCAGCACGGTCAGGCTGACTTTGCTATGCGGTTCGCCGCGCATTTTCTTGACCGAGTCTTCCAGACTCATGCCTTTGACGGGGGTGTTGTCGAGCCGGCTGATCAGGTCGCCGGGCTTGATGCCGGCCCGCCAGGCTGGCGAATCTTCAATCGGTGCGACGATTTTGATATAGCCGTCTTCGCTTTCGCCGATCTCGATGCCGAGGCCGACAAACTTGCCCTGCGAGCCTTCGCGCAGCTCGGCGTAGGCGCGCTTGTCGAGGTAGGCGGAATGGGGATCGAGCGAAGCCACCATGCCGGAGATGGCCTCCGTCAGCAGCTTCTTGTCATCGACTTTTTCCACATAGTCGGATTTGATCAGGCCGTACACATCGGCCAGCTGGCGCAATTCTTCCAGCGGCAGCGGCTGTTCTACAGGCTTCTGCGCCATGGCAGAAAATTGCAGCGAGACGGCAATGCCGGCCACGACACCGAGGCCGACCAAGCCCGTATTTTTGAGTTTCTTGCCCATATTGCCACCTATCTAATGTTGCAGATCGCCGTGGCCGCCCTTGAGTTTTCGCGGCAACGTGCCCGATTCAGTATAAACCTGATTTTCGGAAAGCGTTCTAGCCGTCACGAAATGATTTACACCTTTACGCAGATTTACCACGCTGCAGCTTGACAAGCGCAGGGCCCCAGCAGGGCCTGGGCAGGCTGAATAATTTGCAATTTGCTGCGGCTTGTATAGATGGCGTAAAGGTCGGTAAGCAAATGTAAGAAGCTGGTCCTGCCCTGCAAACGCGGCCTACACTGAACTCGTATTTCTCTCTACCCTGAAGTGGTTTTCTGCCTGCGCCCCAAGCGCAGGCTTTTTTTTGCCAGCGGGGTCAGGTCAGGCATGGCTGCCTGTGTCACTATGCCTGACCTGACCCTCAACTGATGGAGTGTGTATGCATGCAAGAATGATGACGGGCTGGCGCCGCGGCGTGGCGGCGCTGGCGCTGGGGGCCGCGCTGGCGCCGGCCTGGGCTCTGCCGGCCATGGAGATGCGGGCCGAGGATTACCTGCCCATGGCGGCGGAACTGAAGAAGTCGCTGAACCTGAACAGCAACCAGCTGATCCTGTGGCAGCAGACCGAGACCAAGACGCGCAATCTGCTGCGCGAACGCCAGACGCGCCGCGAGCAGATGCAGGCCAGCCTGCAGGAAGGCCTGAAAGGCACGAATGTGGAGCTGCGCGAGCTGGCCAGGGCGGTGGAAACGGAAGCGGCGGCCGCCGCCAATGAGGAGAAACTGCTGCGCGAATGGTGGTTGACGGTGAATGACGCCCTGAGCGAAAGCCAGCGCCAGACTGTGGTGCAGCTGGTGGCCGAGCAGCTGATGCGTGTGCCGGAACGCGCCGGGCCTGCTGCCGGCGCGCCGCGCCGCGAAGAGGGCGGCGAAGGACGCCATGGCGGCGGCCGGCGCGGCGGCGGCGGGGCCAGCATCAATGGCCCCGGCGGTAGCAGCCTGAACCTGCCTATGCCGGGCGGAGGCGGCTGAAACGCGACCTGAACATAGCCAGCATAGGTCCGTACTTGCTCCCCAGGTGGCCAGCTGCGGCGCCTGTGTATCGTAAAGTAACATTTTGTGGCTGTATAAGTTTGCCGGAAGGGCTGCCAGTAGAATAGCGGCCCTATGAGCAAACTGATTCCTTACGCCTGTATGGCACTGCTGGGCGCATCCAATGCGATCGCGCAAAACGAACTGGGCGGCTCCGCCAGCAAGCCGCCGCTGGGGCCCGACGGCAAACCGGTGCAGCAGGTCAATGTGACGGGCGGCCGTGCCAGCGATATCGACGAGCGCCGCAATTCCGTCGCCGGCAAGCAGATATTCAGCCGCGAAGAGCTGGACCGCAATGGCGACAGTAATCTTGGCGACGTGCTCAAGCGCCTGCCTGGCGTCACGCTGGGCGGCCGTCCCGGCCGTGGCGGCGATGTGCGCATGCGCGGTATGGGCAACGGCTACACCCAGGTGCTGCTCAATGGCGAACGTCCGCCGGCCGGTTTTTCCATGGAATCGCTGTCGCCCGATCAGGTCGAGCGGGTGGAAATCATGCGCGGCCCGGTGGCCGAACACAGCACGCAGGCCATCGCCGGCACCATCAACATTGTGCTGCGCGACGGCTACCAGCAGCGCGACAAGCAGCTCAAGCTGACCGATACCATTGAGCAGGGCCGCCACGCGCCGAATATTTCGCTGACCACGCCCGGCAAAATCGGCCAGCTCACGTATTTGCTGTCCGGCTCGCTGTTCGAGAATCTGCCGCACGATAACAGCCTGACCTACAACCGCGATACCCGCGCCGACGGCGTGGTGCTGAAAGACCAGAATGTGCTGGACCAGAGCCGCCGCACGGGCTATGGCCTGCATTTCACGCCGCGCCTGTCGTACAAATTCGGCGGCGGCGATACGCTGAACTTCCAGCCTTTCATCATGAGCTTCCGCAGCAATGGCGATGCCCGCAGCGATCTGGGTCAGAATACCGGACTGGTGCCGCCGGCCTTGCAGCAGCCGCCTGAATATGTGACGGCGCTGAGCAGAACCCGCACTTCGGGCACCTTCATGCGCAGTTTCGGCAACTGGATCCACAAGCTCGATGGCGCGGCCAAACTGGACGTCAAATTCGGCTTCGGCATAGGCCGCAACGATAGCGACACGGAACGCGCCCAGTACGATGGCGCGGGCAAGCTGCAGGACAGCTTTAGCGATACTGCCTCGGTGCGCGACCACAGCTTCAACAGCGGCGGCAAGTACACGGCGCCGCTGGGCCGCAACCACGGCCTGGCCGCAGGCTGGGAAGTGGAAATGGGCCACCGGGTAGAAACCAAGGTGTCGGTGGACCAGAACGGCGTGCCGCAGTTTGCCGAGTCGGGCGATAACCTGACGGCCGATAGCCGCCGTCTGGCCCTGTATGCGCAGGATGAATGGGATATCTCGCCGCAATGGTCAGGCTACGGCGGCCTGCGCTGGGAAGGCATACGCACCACCAGCAGCCGCGCCGGCGGCGATATCGACAACACCAGCAAGGTATTCAGTCCGCTGCTGCACGCCGTGTACCGCATACCCGGCAGCGAGAAAGACCAGCTGCGCGCCAGCCTGACCAAGAGCTACAAGGCGGCCAACGTGCAGGACCTGATTGCGCTGCCGTCGATCTCGCGCCTGAACAGCGCCACCCGTCCTGACCGCACCGGCAACCCCAACCTCAAGCCGGAACTGGCGACGGGGCTGGACCTGGCCTATGAACATTACGTCGGGCGCGGCGGCATCCTCAGCGTGACGGGTTTTGTCCGCAACATCGATGATCTGATCCGGCGCGAAGTTGCGCTGGTCAATACCGTCACCGGCCCGCGCTGGGTGTCGACGCCGCAGAACATCGGCCATGCCCGCACCAAGGGCATCGAGCTGGAAGCCAAGTTCCAGCTGCAGGAATTGCTGGCGCAGGGGCCGGCCATCGATTTCCGCTCCAACTACAGCCGCTTCTGGTCCAGCGTGGACGATATTCCGGGCCCGAACAACCATCTGGATGCGCAGCCTAAACAGACGGCCAATCTGGGCCTGGACTACCGCCTCAAGGCCGTGCCGCTGACGCTGGGCGCGAACCTGAACTGGACCGCACCGACGCTGGTGCAGAGCAGTCTGACGCAGGAAATCGGCACCAGCCGCAAGCGTTCCTTCGATGCGTACGGCCTGTGGAAGATAGACAGCTTGCAGCAGCTGCGCATTTCGGCCAACAATCTGATGGCCGAAAGCGCACTCGGTAGCAACATCGTTAACACCAACGGGCTGTCACAAGCGGCCTACACCAGCAACCAGACCTATGTGGTCTGGAGCGTTAAATATGAACTGAAGTTCTAACGGAGACCTCAATTGAAAACACGTTTTGTACTGAGCACGCTGGTCCTGAGCCTGACGGCTGCCTTTGCCAGCGCCCACGACACAGCGCCGATTTCCGGCATCGATACCCAGTTCATCGATCACAGCGTGCGCGCCCAGGATGACTTCTTCCAGTACCTGAATGGCACGTGGCTGAAGACCACGGAAATCCCGCAAGACAAATCCAGCTGGGGTACCTTTGCCAAGCTGCGCGACGATGTGCTGCCGCAGCTGCGCAGCATTATCGAAGCGGCCGAGGCGGACAAGAAACATAAGGCCGGCAGCGATGCGCAGAAGATCGGCGATCTGTATGCCAGCTATATGGACGAGAAGCAGCTCGACGCGCTGGGCGTGAAACCGCTGGCGGGCGAACTCAATCACATCCGCGCCATCAAGGATAAGAAGGCTTTCCCGCGCCTGATCGCCCACCTGAGCGAAATCGGCGCCAGCGCGCCTTACGGCATCTATGTGAGCCAGGATGCGCGCGCCTCCAGCGTGTATGCAGTAGGCATTGCGCAGAGCGGCCTGGGTCTGCCGGACCGTGACTACTATCTGAAAAAAGACGATGCGGAAATGGCCAGCGTGCTGGCCAAGTATCAGGCCCACATTGCCCACATCCTTAAGCTGGCCGGCCATGGCGAGCCGGAAGCCAGCGCCCAGGCCATCGTGGCGCTGGAGACGGCGCTGGCCGAAGCGCAGTGGACCAAGGTGGAAAACCGCGATCCCGTCAAACGCTACAACAAGATGGGCCTGCAGGAACTGGCCGCGCTGTCGCCCGGCTATGACTGGCAGGGTGCACTGGCGGCTGCCGGCGTGGCCGGCAAGACCGATTACGTGATCGTCAATCAGCCCAGCTATCTGACGGCGTTCAATGGCGTGCTGGAGAAAACCGATCTGGCCACCTGGAAGGCGTATTTCGAATGGACCCTGCTGCGCCGGGCATCGCCGTATCTGTCGCATGATTTCGCCGACGCCCATTTCGCCTTCTTCAGCACCGTGCTGACCGGCGTGGCTGTGAAGCCGCCGCGCTGGAAATCGGCCGTGGGTCTGGTGGAAAACAGTCTCGGCGAAGTGCTGGGCAAACTGTATGTCGCGCAGCACTTCCCGCCCGAGCGCAAAGCCCGCATGGAAGTACTGGTGCAGAATCTGCTGGCTTCCTACAAGACCAGCATCGACGCGCTGGACTGGATGAGCCCGGAAACCAAGACGGAAGCGCAGGCCAAGCTGGCCAAGTTCACGCCGAAAATCGGCTACCCGAACAAATGGCGCGACTACAGCGCGCTGGCGATCAAGAAAAATGATTTGATCGGCAACGCCATGCGTGCCTCGAGCTTCTCCCACCTGCGCATGGTGGAGAAGCTGGGCAAGCCGGTCGACCGCGAAGAATGGGGCATGACGCCGCAGACGGTGAACGCCTATTACAACCCGTCGAAAAACGAAATCGTGTTCCCGGCCGCGATCCTGCAGCCGCCGTTCTTCGATGCGCGTGCCGATGACGCGGTCAACTACGGCGCCATCGGTGCCGTGATCGGCCACGAAATCAGCCACGGCTTCGACGACAAGGGCAGCCAGTCCGATGGCGACGGCAATCTGCGCGACTGGTGGAGTACGCAGGACCGCGCCAACTTCAAGCTCAAGACCGATGCACTGGTCAAGCAGTACGATGCCTACAGCCCGGTCAAAGGCTATCACGTCAACGGCGCGCTGACACTGGGCGAAAACATTGCCGATAACTCCGGTCTGGCCATCGCCTACAAGGCCTATAAGCTGTCGCTGGGCGGCAAAGCGGCACCGGTGATCGACGGCCTGACGGGCGACCAGCGCTTCTACATGGGCTTTGCCCAGGTATGGCGCGCCAAGGTGCGCGACAAGCAGCAGATCGTGCTGATCAAGACCGACCCGCACTCGCCGGGCCAGTTCCGCGCCAACGGCACGCTGGTCAATCAGGCCGGCTTCTACGAGGCCTTCGGCGTGCAGCCGGGCGACCAGATGTATGTTGCGCCGGAACAGCGCGTGAATATCTGGTAATCGTTTCCAGTTAATAAAAAGGCCATGGTATGTGCACATATCGTGGCCTTTTTGTTATTGTTCTATCTTTGCTATCGGCTATCTTTTGACCGGCCACCACGGGAGTCCGCTTTGAAAACCTATCTGTTGAGTGCATTGATGCTGGGCCTGCTGGCCACGGCCGCTGTCCAGGCCCAGCCCAAACTGTCCGGCGTCGACCATGCCGCGGCCGATACCAGTGTGCGTGCGCAGGACGATTTCTTTCTTCATGTGAATGGCCGCTGGCTGGCGCAGACGGATATCCCTGCCGACAAGTCGAGCTGGGGTTCGTTCGAAAAACTCGACGACGACACCAAGCCGCAGCTGCGCGCCCTGATCGAAGCGGCCGCCAATGACAGCAGCAAGCAGGCCGGCAGCGATGCCCAGCGCATCGGCGATTTCTACGCCAGCTATATGGATGAAGCCCGGCTTGAACAACTGGGGCTGGCACCGCTGCAGCCCGAGCTGGACCGCGTTGCCGCGCTGCGCGACAAGGCCCAGCTGCCCGCCCTGTTTGCCCACTATCACCGGCTGGGCGTAACGGCCCCGTTCGGTTTCCTGATCCATCAGGACAACAAGGACTCCACCCGCTACGTGGCCGATATCGCCCAGGATGGCCTGAGCCTGCCGGACCGCGATTACTACCTGAAGAAATCGGACCGCAAGATGGCCGATACGCTGGCCAAATACCAGCAGCACGTGAGCCGCATGCTGGCGCTGGCGGGCAGCACCCAGCCCGAGGCCGAAGCGCACGCCATCGTTGCGCTGGAAACGGCGCTGGCCAAGCTGCAGTGGGATAAGGTTGCGCTACGCGATCCCGTCAAAGCCTATAACAAGCTGCCGCTGGCCCAGCTGAACAAGCTGGCGCCCGCTTTCGACTGGACCACCTGGCTGACCGATACGGGCATAGGCGGCAAGGTCGATTATGTGATCGTGAGCCAGCCCAGCTTTATCAAGGGCGTGAACGGGCTGCTGCAGACCACTCCGCTGGCCACCTGGCAGGCGTATTTCCGCTGGCAGGTGATCCATGCCCATGCGGCCTATCTGTCACAGCCGTTTGCGCGCGAGAACTTTGCCTTCTATGGCACAGTGCTGAGTGATGTGCAGGAACAGCAGCCGCGCTGGAAGCGTGCCGTGAATGCCACCGACGGCGCACTGGGCGAAAGCCTGGGCAAGCTGTATGTGGAGCAGTATTTCCCGGCAGAGCGCAAGGCGCGCATGGAAGCGCTGGTGCAGAATCTGCTGGCGGCGTTCAAGCAGAGCATCAATACGCTGGACTGGATGGGGCCCGCCACCAAGCAGCAGGCGCAGGACAAGCTGTCCAAGTTCATGGTGAAGATAGGCTATCCCGACAAGTGGCGCGACTACTCGGCGCTGACGGTCAAGGCCGATGATCTGGTGGGTAATGTGCAGCGTTCGCATGCCTTCGAATATGCCAAGGAAGTCAACAAGCTGGGCAAGCCTATCGACCGTGCCGAATGGGGCATGACGCCGCAGACGGTGAATGCCTATTACAACCCCGAGTTGAACGAAATCGTGTTCCCGGCCGTGATCCTGCAGCCGCCGTTCTTCAATGCCGAGGCCGATGATGCCGTCAACTATGGCGCCATCGGCGCCGTGATCGGCCACGAAATCAGCCACGGCTTCGATGATCAGGGCGCCCAGTACGATGGCGACGGCAATCTGCGCGACTGGTGGACGGCGGCTGACCACAAGAACTTTGCGGCCCGCAGCAAGATGCTGGTGAAGCAGTACAGCGCCTTTAGTCCGCTGCCCGGCTACCGTGTCAACGGCGCCCTGACGCTGGGCGAAAACATTGCCGACAATTCCGGCGCAGCCATCGCCTACAAGGCTTACCAATTGTCACTGCAAGGCCGGCCGGGCCCCGTGATCGACGGCCTGACGGGCGACCAGCGCTTCTACATGGGCTTTGCCCAGGTGTGGCGCAGCAAGACCCGCGAAGCCCAGCAGATCGTGTATCTGAAAGCCGATCCGCATGCGCCGGACCGTTTCCGAGCCAACGGCACGTTGCGCAATCAAGCCGGTTTTTACAACGCTTTTGAGGTAAAACCGGGCGATAAAATGTATTTGGCGCCGAAAGAACGCGTCAATATGTGGTAAGCCTTTATCCGCTGGGGGCCGTGTGCTATAAAGTTAGTCCGGCCCATCATCGTGTATCGGCCTCTTTGTTTCCCTATCAAGAAGGATAAAACGTGAAACGTCATCTCGTAAGTGCCCTGACCCTGAGCCTGATCGCGGGTCTCGCAGGTGCTGCCGACAACGCCAAAAGTGTTGCACCGGCCAGCGCCAAAGTTGCTCCCAAAACTCTGACTTCTGGTATCGCCGTCGAGTACATCGACCCTGCCGTACGCGTGCAGGACGACCTGTTTGCCCACCTGAATGGCAAATGGCTGGCGACCACTGAAATTCCAGCCGATAAATCGAGCTGGGGCAGCTTCGCCAAACTGCGCGATGACATCCAGCCGCAGCTGCGTGCGATTATTGAAAACGCGGCGGCCAACCCGTCCGCCGGCGCCGATGCCCAGCGCATTGGCGACCTGTACGCCAGCTTCATGGATGAAGCCCGTCTGAAACAGCTGGGCCTGAGCCCGCTGAAAGGCGAGATGGACAAGATTGCTGCGTTCTCGGACAAGAGTCAGCTGCCGGCACTGGTCGCCCACATGGGCGAAATCGGCGTGTCGGCGCCGTTCGGCTTCGGCATCCATCAGGACAACAAGGATTCCACCAAATACGTGGTCGATCTGGGCCAGGATGGCCTGGGTCTGCCGGACCGTGATTACTACCTGAAAGCCGACGACGCCAAGCTGGCGGACGCACTGGCCAAGTACGAGCAGCACATCGGCAAGATGCTGGCGTTGGCTGGCAACAGCAACAGTGCCGCTACCGCCAAGCAGATCGTGGCGTTCGAAACCGAACTGGCCAAGCTGCAATGGACCAAGGTCGAACTGCGTGATCCGGTCAAAGCCTACAACAAGGTCGACATCGCCAAGCTGGCTGAAGTGGCACCGGGCTACGACTGGGATGCCTACCTGAAGGCAGCCGGCATCAGCGGCAAAGTGGGCTATGTGATTGTTGGCCAGCCTAGCTACCTGAAAGGCATGACCGCGCTGCTGGCTGCAACGCCGGTCGACACGCTGAAATCCTACTTCCAGTGGCATCTGCTGCGCGCCAACGCGCCTTACCTGAGCAAGGCCTTTGTCGACGAGAACTTTGCCTTCTACGGCACGGTGCTGAGCGGCGTAACGGAAATGCGTCCACGCTGGAAGCGCGGCGTTTCGACCACCGAAGGCGCGCTGGGCGAATCCGTCGGCAAGCTGTATGTCGAGAAATACTTCCCGGCCGAGCGTAAAGCCCGCATGGAAGTGCTGGTGAAAAACCTGCTGGCGGCCTACAAGACCAGCATCGACAAGTTGGACTGGATGAGCCCGACCACCAAGAAGCAGGCGCAAGCCAAGCTGGCCAAGTTCACCACCAAGATCGGCTACCCTAACCACTGGCGCGATTACTCCAAGCTGGTAATCGCCAAGGATGACCTGGTGGGTAACGTGATGCGCTCGCATCAGTTCGAATACAACAAGGAACTGAACAAGCTGGGCAAACCGATCGACCGCGACGAGTGGGGCATGACGCCGCAGACCGTGAATGCCTACTACAATCCGGAAATGAACGAAATCGTGTTCCCTGCATCGATCCTGCAGGCACCGTTCTTCAATGCGGATGCGGATGATGCCGTCAACTACGGTGCTATCGGCGGTGTGATCGGCCACGAAATCAGCCACGGTTTCGACGATCAGGGCGCGCAATACGACGGCGACGGCAATCTGCGTGACTGGTGGACCGCTGCCGATCACAAGAACTTCGCCGCCAAGACCAAGATGCTGGTGGAGCAGTACAACCAGTTCAGCCCGCTGCCTGGCTATAACGTCAACGGCGAGCTGACTCTGGGCGAGAACATTGCCGACAACAGCGGTGTGGCGATTGCCTACAAAGCCTACAAGCTGTCGCTGAAAGGCAAGAAAGCCCCGGTGATCGACGGCCTGACGGGCGACCAGCGCTTCTACATGGGCTTTGCCCAGGTTTGGCGCATGAAAATGCGTGAAGCCCAGCAGATCGTGCAGATCAAGACCGATCCGCACTCGCCTGGTAAATTCCGTGCCAACGGCACCATGCGTAACCAGCCGGGCTTCTACGACGCCTTCGGTGTGAAACCGGGCGACCAGATGTATCTGGCACCGAAAGACCGCGTCATCATGTGGTAAGCAGGCCTTAGCCTGTCTGCCAGACCGAAGGGCCGCAGCGATGCGGCCCTTTTTTATTGTGGGTTACACTAGCGGCTTCACATTCAAGGATATGCCGAACCATGCGTCTGCGTTATGTTGTGCCTGCTGTGTTGCCCCTGCTGCTGACAGGCTGTGGCGATAGTTTTACGCCGGTGGACCTGTATATGGCGAAAACCCCCGAATGCCGCGACTGGCAGGAAGGTTCGCGCTACAACCTGCCGCGCGGCATCAGCGTTTCGACTTCGCCGCCGCAGGTGCAGACCGATGGCAGTACTGAATTCACTTTTGTGTATCTGGTGCCGCGCGGCCAGCGCGCCCTGTTCCTGAGCCGCGAATATCTGGTCACGGCACCTCATGGGCCGGTGCTGGCCAAGGCCGAGCTAGTGAGCTTCTACCAGCGTGCCACCAACTCCCGCGCCGAGATTGTCGACGTGATTCCCAAGGTGCCCGACATGCTGGTGGCCGGTGCCACTGGCGACGAAACCATCTGGCGGGTGCGTTTGCGCGTGAAGGAAAAGCTGCCCGAGCGCTACGACGTGCAGCCGCCGGCGTTCGAGATAGCCCTGACCAAATACCCGATGCGCACCTTTACCTACCGCTATTTTGCCGAACGCAAGATGCCGGGCCTGTGCAGCTGAAGCCTGTGCCGGGACAAAAAAACCGGCCAGTTGGCCGGTTTTTTCATGCGGAAGTATTGCGCTTATTTGGCTTCAGCAGCTGCTGGCGCTTCCGGTTCCTTGAACTTGGCACCGGCAGCGTTGCCCATGTAGGCCACGGCGCGGGCGATTTCCACATCCGCCAGTTCAGGATTACCGCCTTTGGCAGGCATGGCGCGCAGACCTTCGTTAGCGTGTTTGACCAGTGTTTCGAAACCTTGAGCAATACGTGGACCCCATGCACCAGCGTCACCGTATTTTGGCGAACCGGCGGCGCCGCTGCCGTGGCAGGCTGCGCAAGTCGAGGTGTAGATGGCTTCGCCCGTTTGCAGCACTTTAGGACCGCTGGCATCTTTCAGCGTGAAACCATTGTCGGCGACAGGTGCCAGGCGGGCAGCAATTTCATCGGGTTCCTGGCTGCTCGAACCGCGCCCGGTCAGCTTGTCGGTGGTGACATACTGGACCAGCAGGACGATACCGAGGATGACTACGGCGAAGAAGCCGATAACAGCAGCGATCAGCTGCTTAGGGGTTTTGATGGCGGATTCGTGTTCGTTATGTGCGTCGCTCATGATTTCCTTAACAGACTGATTTGAGAGTCGGATGGGGGTGAAAAGATCAACCAACAGCCGAGCAAAGGCTCTACTTGATCGGCGATTATAGACTCAAAAATGCCCCCAAGGAAACGAGAACGCACGCAAAACGACACTTTCCATGGACGCAGAACGAATAAAACGGTATCCTACGGCTCACTTCAGAAATCCCCTCCAGCGCGGCTGTAGCTCAGTGGATAGAGTATTGGCCTCCGAAGCCAAGGGTCGTGGGTTCGATCCCCGCCAGCCGCACCAATCAAATCAAATAGTTAGCTATGATTCGCAGCTCCTGTCTTTTATTGGGGTTACATTCTGCATTTATTTTGATGAGAAATGATGCATGAAAGGCCTCACGTTTTTGCCGGAGTGCGACACTTATATTGGTTCAGTCGCTGTATGCTGCGCTTTAAACTTTGTTGACCTGTGTCAAAATACTTGACCCTGTAAAAGGTGCTTTTTTAACTTGCAGCTTTTATTTGCTCTGGGCCATGGGTGCAATTTATCAACTAAGCCGAGAATTGTTGCTATTGCAGAAAAAACCTCCACGTTAACCGGAAGGGAGTATAGTCTGGAATGAGTGGTTGGCTCCTCATATTGTTGCTCACCGTCACAGGTCATAAGTTACCTGCTAACGTTTATCACAGAGTCAAGAGGTCCTTATGGGCAAGGCGCAATTTGGCGGAGAACTGCCGCTTGCCGACCCGGACCTATGCATCTGGTTCGATGGCCGCAAGTTCCACTATCAACAATATCGCTACGATAGACTGGCAGATGCGATTGCTTAGCCCACGACAGATCAGCGTCGCACCCACTTCCAGCCATTGCCACTGCCGCTGACTTGGGAGCAATGGACTGAGCCCACCACTGAAGAAGCCGAGATCATGGCAACCTTAGGCATCATGTTGGAGCATGGGAGCGATTGCTGCAGGACGTTGCGCTATGCTTACCTTGACATGCGCTGGCTTATGCGCATCAGGTATCAGCACAGACCTCAATCGAACGTGCAGCCCAGCTGGCGTGCCTTGATTGAGTGGCAACGACGCACAGATGTAGCGATCGCCAATGCAGTTGCCTGAGGACTCAATATCCTAGCCGTTCGCAACGCCAATTTGGCGCGCCGGTACGTGGAACATAAGCAGGTGCCCGTCTGAGTGATCGCGCGGGTATTGGCGGAGCCGGCGCGGCGAAGGCGCGAAAGTGCAGAGCAATCGCTTGCGGAAGCTATCACGTCAAGCAAGCAGTGATGTTGAAACCAGGGAGAAACGAGTGCCCCTTCCGCCAGAACCACTTGGCAAGAGCGAGCAGTTACAGGGTCTGCTCACGATGGCCAGGGAATTGTTGCAGATTGATGAACCGAGCGCTGTGTTGCGACTGGCCGGGCGTTCAATTACTGAGTTGCTGGCAGCAAAGGAAGCGTTGTTGTTAATCGGTGGAGATACGCCGCTTTGCGTGGTTTTCGGGTGCGATGGAACGGCTATGTCAGTGTCCACATCACACGCTTGGTATGCCACAGCCCACGCACGCCTGACAAGCGGCGCCAGTATACCGAGCCCAACAGGTAGCTTGATGGTCGCGGTGCCTCAATCGCAACCCCAAGCCGTTCTTTTGGCCGCTTGTCCAGCGGCCTCTGTGTTAGAGATCGCGCAACAGCAGCTCGCTACTCTTGAGACTTTGCTTGAATTAATCGCAGCGACCTTGGGACGCATCCAGATTCGCAGCTCTCTTGAACAAACGGTCACTTTACAGTGCAACCAACTCACTGAAAAGGTGCAGGAACATGCCGATGCGCTAGCAAGACTCGATTTGGCTGCACGCGACATGCTGTCCTTATCCCTGACGGACGTACTCACGGGTTTGAACAATAGGCGCGGCTTTTTCACGAGAGCAGAACCCCTCTTTCAGTTATCCCGGCGCCAATATCGCGGAAGTGCGGTGATCTATGCCGACATTGATGGACTTAAGCAGGTCAACGACACGCTCGGCCACATGACGGGGGATCAAATGATCCGCGACGCTGCCTCTATGCTTCGCGCGTCATTGCGTGAAACTGACGTGCTTGCACGTATGGGCGGGGACGAATTCGTTGCCTACGCGCTGGACGAGGCCGAGCCGCATGCGCTGCTCTCTCGTCTGCAACAGACGCTGGACGCGTTCAATCACTTGCGGCAGCGTCCTTATCAACTTTCTCTCAGCCTGGGGATAGTCTCTTGCGGCCCTGCGGCAAACGTGACACTGAACGACTGTATCCAGCAAGCCGACCTGGCCATGTACGAGCATAAGCGTCGCTTGCACTAGGTGTATGTTGCATCGCGAGATTTAGCGGCTGCGTCGGATAGGCCGGCGCGCTCCACCGGCCTTTGGTGCATCGATATGGCGAAAAGTAATCCGGCCCTTGTCCAAATCATAAGCGGACAACTCCAAGGTTACGCGGTCACCGGCAATAATGCGGATGAAATGCTTTTTCATGCGGCCCGCCGAATAGGCAATCAGGCGATGGCCGTTATCCAGCTCAACGCGATATCGGCCATCCGGCAGGACTTCCTGAACCACGCCCTGCATCTCAATAAGATCTTCTTTTGCCATTGATCAGAGCCGGCGCACCACATGAATCTGGGTCGCGCGCGCGCCAAGCGCCGATGTGACCAACTGATAAGCAACGAGCTTATCTGCTAGCGCCCCTGCAGGCTGCGTCTCGACGAAATCCCCGATATCTGCCATGACGTCGTGCCCCCCTGCGTCTGGCCTGATTTGGCCAATGCCTTTCAAACGACTGAACCAATAAATAGTTCCCGTATGCGTAATCATGCTACTCCTTGCTATAGACGAACGAAGCCAATTCTCTAGTAGAGCCAGTGGTCGAGCATCAGACAGGAGTGGCGGGTTAGCCCAATCAGGAAGGAGACAGGACGGTGACAGAGTACCGAAATGGAAGTACGACTCTACAGGAATTTAGAACAATCACCTAACGAAAATTAAATTATCATTGATTACGCAATCAATATTATTGCAAGCGGTTAGCTATTGGCCGTAAGACTAAACGGTTCCGATTATCCGCGTTTGACGTATCGACCGGCGGCTCAGGGGGCGGAATCAATCGGTGATCGCAACACTCTAACCCATGCATACGCATTCGGTGACGGACGCCATACTCCCCAAGAGGAGTTGCTTGAACGATGCGATCCGGGCAAATCTATTTTAAAAGCGGCGGAAGGAGCCAGTAATGGGGCGTCTTGGCGGGCCAGCCTGTGGTCCCCTGCTTGCTACCGGCTCAAGTTCAGCACTTGAACATAATTGTAGGTTGGCACCAACAAAAGTCTTCGAATCGCCAAGCCACATAAAGGCAACTATTTGCGATGCGTAGTACGCCGCGCACCGGCGCCGCAACGCAGTATCCGGCATATTCGTACTTCTGGACTGATGCGGTCCCTGGGTGCAAGATTGGCCAGTTCATCGCGGTTCGTCGTTCCCGTCGAGACGTGTGGATGTCGGGGGCAACTTGAGCCAATCTCTTTCCTTCCCCAGCGCGCCGACCAGGTTTCTGAGGGGTTCAGACAATGCCACCTTGGGCGGCCCATCCGCGTGACGCGCGGCGCTTATCTTTACCGCGATGGCGATCTGGTTGGCGATCGGCTATTCCTGGTGCACTACGGTGCGTTCAAGACTGGTAGGCAGGATCATCATGGCCGCACGTGCATCGCCTCGTTTCAGTTGCAGCATGACATGCTGGCGCTCAACGCGATTGGCCTGGCGCCAGTGTCGCGCGGAGAATGGTCGTGTTCTTGTTAAGCTGCGCCACCCGCTTCGCTGCGTTGGGCTACTCATCGCGCTGTTTTCAGCTGCCTATGTCACGCGGCGATCTGGCCAATTTCCTCGGCATGAGCAAGGAAAGTGTTAGCCGGGTGATGGAGGACTTGCGTACTGTGGAAATTGCGCAAGCCGATGGCCGACGGGTTACGCAACTCGACCTACCGCGTCTGCGGGAAATGGCCGGCGAGGGCAGGGCGGCCCGCGACTTCGCAGCCGGTGGGACATGCATTCCCATCGAACTCTTGGGGGACATCATGAGCGTGGTCGGCACCGATCGGCGTGCGCACGAACGCAGACCTGCGTCGACATTATGTGTTGAGAGCCGGTCTCACGCGTGCCCGCACGGAGAGCTCGATGCGCAGGGTCTCCGCCCGATTGAGTCCATTGCGATCCGTTGCCATACCGTGCAGGCGGGGCATCATCTGTACCGGATGGATCAACCGGTGAGCGACAGGGTGTACCTCATTCACAGCGGCCAGTCCAAGATTTATCAGCTCTCCCTGCACGGACAGCAACAGGTGGCGGGTTTTGGTGGCGCTGGTGACTTACTGGGGCTGGATGCGGTCAGCAAGACACATAAGCGCTGCAGCGTAGTAGCACTGTGCGACAGTGTGCTGTGTGAATTTACGCTGTCGCAACTGAGGGCGCCAAACGCCCGGCTGGACAGGTTGATACCTAACCTAGCGTGTATGATGAGTCAGGGCATAGCCGGGGAAGAGTTTCTGGCCCTGCTCATGGGGCAGAGCAATGCGGCCCAAAAACTCGCTAAATATGTTCTGGCGCTGGCCAAGCGTCTTCCTCTGGGCGTTCCACTGGACTTGCGTCTGTAGATGACGCAGGAAGACATTGCAGATCACCTTGGACTAGCGCCCGAGACGGTTAGCCGGACACTTTGCGATATGGAACGTAGAGGTTATATCCGCATCGCGCGTCATATGGTTTACGTGGCTGCCCCGGGCCGCCTGCAGTTTCTGGCCGATCATGGATAGTTGCTGCCGGGCCGCTGGCATCTGATGCCAGGCGAGTTGCGTTCTTATGCCTGCGGGCGCTCCAGTGTGAAGTCGATGAAGCCTCGTTCGACGGAAGTGGAAACCAGCCGGACATGCAGCGGCTGACCCACCTTCAGCTCGGGCAGCTGGCCCAGCAAGCGTCCTTCCGCCGGCGGCTCGACAATGCGGATCCAGACTCCATGATCGCCGATGCCTGTGACCAGACCGCTAAACAGCTGCCCCACGCGTGAGTGCAGCAATAGCGCCGCTTCCGATTTGCGTACCTGCCGTTCGACCTTGCGCGCGGCATCTTCCTGCATGGTGCAGTGCATGGCCAGCGTCTCCAGTTCGGTGTTCGAATAAGGTGGCGCGCTTCCTGCAATAACTGCCTTGACCAAGCGCTGGGTAATCAGGTCCGGGAATCGGCGGTTGGGAGCCGTCGAATGCAGGTAATTTTGCACTGCCAGCCCGAAATGGCCGATGGGATGGGCATGCGCAGGCTCGACTACATATTCTCCCGAGCCCATCAGCTTGACCAGCACCGTTGACAAGTCAGGAAAACGCAAGGGATCCTGCTCGTGCTGTCGCGACAGGAAGGCTTCCAGCGCCTTGCCGTCGGGCTGGGCCGGCAATCCTTCGCCATATTCTCTGGCGACATCAACGATCTTGCTCCAGCGCTCGGGGGAACGCACCACCCGTCGTAAGGCGGCAGTGCCGTGGCTGGCCAGGAAACGCGCGATGCAACTGTTGGCGGCGATCATGAATTCTTCAATCAATTGGCGTGCCCGGTTATGGGGCTGCAACCGGATGCCGGTGATCCGGTCCCCTTCGAAGGTGGCGCGCGGCTGAAACGTCTCGAACTCCAGCGCGCCCTGCGCGCGCCGCAGCACCCGGAGTTTTTGTGCCATTTCGTCCTGGGTGCGCAGCTGCCGATCCATGCCCGCCACTGCCCGCGCCCCAGGCGGCAGTTCTGAGGCGCCAAGGATCCAGTCGGAGACGGCGTCGTACGCAAGCTGGGCCTGGTTCCTGACTAGCGCACAGTAAACGCTGGAGCCGATTAGCATGCCTTCGTCGCTGAACTCCATGTCGACCACAATGGCGATCCGGTTGCTATTGGGATTGAGCGAAGTGAGGTCGGTGCAGAGCCGTTCCGGCAGCATCGGGAACACTCGGGCCGAGGTGTAGACCGAGGTGGTATTGAGCCGCGCATGCTGGTCGATCGGCGTGCCCTTTTTCACCAGTGCGTCAACGTCGGCGATCGCCACATAGATCCGTACCCTGTTTCCGGATAGCGGTTCGCTGGCTGTCAATTGATCAAGGTCGCGCGAGTCATCGTTATCGATCGAGCACCAGGGCAGGCTGGTCAGGTCGCGCGCGTCGCCTTCCAGTTCGCTGGCGGGGCCGTGCAAGCTGGCGAGCTGTTGTTCCACCGCGGGCGGAAACTCCGGTTCCAGACCGCGGCTGAACATGGCGAGCGCGGCAATGGTAGATAGATTGGCGCGATGATTGTTCAAGGCATTTCGCATTTTTTCCCGTCATCAGCTGTTGCTTTATAGGCAGGGCGGGCGGAACGGACGGTCTTGCCCTGCTGCGCAAATAGCAGGCCGGGCACCATTGGCAACCAGAAGCTCAAACCCCGGAACAATAGCGTCGCCGCCAATGAAACAGGTAGTGGGACGCCCGCGTGCTGCAAGGTCACGACCGATGCGGCTTCAAATACGCCCAGACCACCCGGCACGATGCTGAGGGTTCTAAGCAAGGTGGCGGCCATTAGACTCGTAAACACCGTGTCCGGTCTGGCCATTCCACCCAGCGAGCGGATGAGCACCCAGACCGTGCCGGTATCCAGCAGCACGATGGCAAGGTGAGCCAGGGTACTCTTGAGCAGCAGGGGCGCATTTCGGCTGAGCGCGGCATCCGCTGCACTTAGCCGCGATAGCACGCCATGCAGCACCGGGACGCGCATGAACCAGCCATGAGCGGCGCTGGTCCGTCCCGCGAGGGCAAGGACTCCCGCCGCCATTGCGCTACCGAAGACGGCCAGCAGCAGGGCGGCCGCCAGAAGCAGGGGCGGTGCATCGCCGCCGGCCACGCTGATGCATAGCGCCGCCACCAATGCCGCGACATAGGCGACGTAATATGCCGTGCCGTCGATCACCACGGCAGCCATGATGACGGGGCGGGGAATGCCGTTTTGTGTGAGCACCCGGCTGACGATAAGTGCCCCGCTGATCCCTCCCGATGGCAGCGCCTGGTTGATGAAGAGATTGGTCAGACTGAGCTTGAACGCCAACCATATCGGCAGGTTGAGTCCGGCCGCTCGCGCCACCAGGCGCCAGACTTCGCCCTGGGCCAGATAGGTGTTGGCCTGCAGCGCAATCGCGAGCGCCAGCCACCATGGCTGCACTTGCCCGGTGAGGCGCAAGAACTCTCGCCCCGCTGTGAAATGGAGCGTGGCGACGATCACCCCGGCTAGTATGGCGAGGCCGACGATCCAGGACAGCCAGCGCGCGGCGCGGCCTGGCAGCAGTTCCCCGCCATCGCTGTCGGCGCTCACGCCGCCAGACGGCTGGTCTGGCGCGGCGGCGGAAACATGGCCAGATGCTGAGCCTGCGCTTTTCGCATTCTTGTCCCACATAAGAGCTCCATTTTGGCCGCAGCGGGAAGGTTCTACACTATACTACCGATTCAGGCAACCACGGGAGCAATGCCATGTCTTTGCAACGCCAGCCATTGCCGTGGTGGTTGACGCCTGGCTTGGCGGCGGATTCAGCCGTTGGCCTGTCAGCCGCAGAGGCGCAAAAGCGCCTTGAGCGCGACGGCCCGAACCGGCTGCAAGAACGCCATCACCAGTCGCGCGTGCATGAATATCTCAAGCGCTTCCGCAATCCGCTCGTCATCATCCTGCTGGTTGCTGGTGCAGCCTCGGCGTTTAGCGGAGAGGCCGCCAATTTCCTGATTATCAGCGTCATCATCCTGCTGAGTGTGACGCTGGATTTCTTCCAGGAGTTTCGCGCCAACGCGGCTGCGGAAAAATTGCGTCAATCGGTGTCGGTACGGGCCACGGTGCTGCGCGACGGCCGCTCACAGGACATTCCAGTGGCCCAGGTCGTTATCGGTGATGTGGTGCTGCTGGCGGCCGGCGATCTGATCCCGGCGGACGGCCGTGTGCTTGCAGCGCATCATTTCTTTGTTAAGCAGGCCCTGCTGACCGGTGAGCCTTACCCCGTTGAAAAAAAGTCGGGTGAATTGCCGGCCACGGCAACGGAACTGGCGGCGGCCAGCAACGCCGTGTTCATGGGGACCTCGGTCATCTCCGGCAGCGCTAGCATACTGGTGGTCAAGACCGGCGTGGCCACCGCCATCGGCGAAATCTCGGACAGCATCAGCCACCAAGCGCCGCCCACTTCCTTCGAGATGGGGACGCGCCGCTTCGGCATGCTGATCATGCGCCTGACGATCCTCTTAGTGATGTTCATGCTGCTGGTGAATACTCTGTCGCACAAGCCATGGTTGGAGTCCTTTCTGTTTGCGCTGGCGCTCGCCGTCGGGCTGACGCCGGAACTGCTGCCGATGGTGGTGTCGGTCACGCTATCGCGCGGCGCCTTGCGGATGGCGGCAAAGCAGATGATCGTCAAGCGCCTGTCCGCCATACAAGACCTGGGCTCGATGGACGTGCTGTGCACCGATAAGACTGGAACCTTGACGGAAGCAAAGATTCAAATGGAACGGCATGTGGATGCGCTCGGGCAGCCCAGCAAACGGGTGCTGGAACTGGCCCATTACAACAGCTATTTTGAAACTGGGCTGAAGAGCCCGCTGGATGAAGCCATCCTCAGCCACGAACACGTCGACGTCGGCCTGTGGCAGAAAATTGACGAAGTGCCATTTGACTTTGAGCGGCGGCGGGTTTCCGTGCTGATCGACAACGGCGCGAGCCGCTGGCTGATCGTCAAAGGCGCGCCGGATGAGATCATTGCGCTCTGCACCGCTTACGAAGTGGAAGATGGGGCGCGCCAGCTACCGGTGGATGAACCGGCCCTACGTGATCTTCATGCCCAGTGCCATGCGCTGGAGGAGGCTGGGCTGCGCGTTCTGGGCATAGCCTGGCGCCCGGTATCACGCGATCATCCGCACGCGGCGGTCACTGACGAGACCGGGCTGGTGTTGGCCGGCTTTGCAGCCTTCCTTGATCCGCCCAAGGCGAGCGCGGCGGCGGCGCTCAAGGAACTTCAGCAGCTTGGCGTCGCCATCAAGATTGTTACCGGCGACAGCGACTTGGTGACGCGGCATGTCTGTAGCCAACTGCAGATCCCGGTGACGGGAGTTCTTACCGGTAAGGAGCTGGCGCAGCTGGACGACCATGCGCTACGCGTCAGGGTAGGACAGGTCAACCTGTTCTGCCGCGTCAATCCGGCCGAGAAAAATCGCGTGATCCTGGCGTTGAAAGGGCGTGGCCACGTGGTCGGCTATTTGGGCGACGGTATCAATGACGCACCGTCGCTGCATTCGGCGGACGTTGGGCTATCGGTTGATTCAGCCGTTGATGTGGCCAAGGAAGCGGCCGACATGATCTTGCTGAAGCCGGACTTGCTCGTGCTGTACGAGGGCGTGCTCGAAGGCCGGCTCACATTTGGCAATATCATGAAGTACATCATGATGGGCACCAGCTCCAATTTCGGCAATATGCTGAGCATGGCGGGGGCTGCGCTGTTCCTGCCTTTTCTGCCGATGCTGCCGACCCAGATCCTGCTCAACAACATCCTGTATGACGTCTCCGAAATGCCGATTCCATTCGATGCCGTGGATGCGCAACAGATCGAGCGCCCGCGTGTTCTTGATCTCGGCTTTATTCGAAATTTCATGCTGACGGTTGGTCCGGTCAGCTCTCTGTTTGACTTCCTGACCTTCTACGTCATGCTGAACGTGCTGAAGGCCGACGAGCGGCTGTTTCAGACCGGATGGTTCGTTGAATCGCTGTGTACCCAGGTGCTGGTCATATTTATCATCCGGACCCGGGGTAATCCGCTCAAGAGCCGCGCCCATCCCTTGCTGGCGGCCACTTCGGTCGCGGTGGTGGCGATCGCGGTGGGGCTACCGTACACGCCGTTAGGAAGTTATTTCGGCTTTGTGCCGCCGCCTCTGCGCTTCTACGTCATTCTCGGTGGCATGGTGCTGCTCTATCTCAGTGCAGTGGAACTGGCGAAACGGGGCTTTTATCGCTGGATAAAAATGGCGACGCCAGCCGTGAATGGACTACAATGAACTTCGTCGGCACCGGCTAGGCTGGCGGCCTTTCCCAGAATTGCCCTGGCGGAAGATCATTACCATGATTAATCTTGCTTTGCTTCACTCAACGGCGTGCCAGGACGTGCTCGAGGCAAGCCGGCTGGAGGACGCACTTGACTATTGTGCGGCACAAGGGGTAGCACCACCTTTTTCGCCCTGCGTGCAAGGGACCCCTGAGTATGCGCAGTGCGTTGCGCGTGCCAAGGAAACCCTGTGCGACTATGGGTGGTGGGAAAAGCGTTTGAAGCTGAAGGCGGCACGCGAGCCGCATGCGCACCACAACAGCCTGCCGCCCAAAGCTCCTTGAGGGCGTCTCGGCCGCGTTTTACTGTCTGTGCGCTTGGGCCTGCGCAGACTCAATGCGAGTAGCCCAGGGGAGTCCTACAGGAGAGTGCCGTGGAATTTCCCCTCAACGCGTGATGGCAGGTGATGCTGGGGTGAACCCTGCTGACCACCCATGGCACCACCATTTGCGTGACGGTATTCCGGCAGCGCTGCAAGGCCCACCGTGCCTTGTGCTTGCATCCGGCGGTCAGCCATATATCCCTGCGGAGGAGGCTTCGGCTGGCGCATGTGCGACCCCTGGACAAGGCGCCAGCACGGCTGCGCTTTGTGCTTGCCAACTGCCCCCTGGTCATGGCAGGACTGTGCGCCCCACCTGCTCTGCCAACTGTCCACAGTCGGGCCAGGCAAGGTACGGACGGGAGTGCTGCGGCGACGCGAGGCCGTGCGCTTGCAGGGGCGCGATCTCGCCCATTTGTAGCGGAGGTCGCATGCCATGCCGGAACAGCTTCTGGCCCCGCTCAATGCGTGGCGGGATCAAGTCGCGGGGATCGTCCTGCGCTACCATCTGCCGGTGAGCCGTGCCGCTGCGTTGCCTGGCATGAGGGCGCGAGACGCGCCGCGTCTGGCTTGCTTCTGTTGCGGGCCTGCTTTTTGCGGATTCACGATAGCCTCCCGGCTTTTCGCAGCGGCGCAGCCGGCAGCCCAAGTAGGGCGGCGACCGGCAATCTTTGCCGTGCTTCATACACGGTGCATCCCAATGTGTAGGGCTCGAACCTAACGGTACTTGCAAAAAGGCCTGCCAGCCCTCTGAATCCCTGGCAAGCGTAGATCTGAAATGAAACCGCAGTTGCGGCCTGGATGCCCGCACTGGCGGAGGGTTGTGTGCATCAGCGCCGGCGGACTTCGCCGAGCTAGAAACAGTAAGTTCAGAGCGGGCGGATGTTTGACGCTTTAGGGCCTTTGGGGCCGCTGCCGCGTTCGAAAGACACGCGCTGGTTCTCGCTCAGCTTCTTGAAGCCATCGGCTTGAATGTCGGCAAAGTGCGCAAAGAGATCGGCACTGCCGTCGTCCGGCGTGATAAAGCCGAAGCCCTTGGTTTCATTGAACCATTTAACGGTTCCGTTTAGGGTAGACATATTTGTTACCTCTTGATTGAAAAGTCCGGCAACTTGCCGTAGGCGCACCGCCAACAAGAACAGCAACCAAAGAAGAAGTCGACAGGAATGGCACTGGGCCAAGGCGGAAGGAATCCGGAAAGGGAGACTTGATGTAGTGCAGAATTCAATATACAGGTATTGCGTCGGATCGCCTAATCATTTGGTGTCTTTCATCGCGTGAAGCTGAAATGAATGCGTATCGTCAGCTGTCGCGATCTTAAGTACCCAGCTTTTCCGAAGCAGATCAGTTCCCGACTTTCAAAGTGTGCGGTACGCACCCCAGCCATTGGAGGACTAGCCGCGTCGACGCTGCTTAGCCTGGTGGCATGGGCTGGCAGACGAAGAAATTGTTGGTTGAGGCGCGGCGGCGCTGGCAATCACCCAAGAGCACGCGCTGGATTGTCGCTTCCTTAATTTTTTGATTGTGCAAATACGCTACCGCATACTGCCAGCCATAGGTACGTGCCAGGTTGAGCGCATGATCCAGATGGCGGAATTGTTTCTGGTCGAGCCTTCGATCGGAATAGATGGTTTTCATGATTCCCTCGCTTAGCACTTGATTCCACAGTTGGTTCAATGAAGTTAGCACGTTCCGAATACTCGGGCCATTGGCATTCCAGATCGATTCTTCCTTTACATAGTCATCGCGATGAAAGCGGGCAGGGAAGCAGATGTGCCTATCGCTGTCGCAGGGGTATTTGATGCAACATTGCTGCGGTTCTCGAATGACAGCTAGCCAATTGCAAAGCTTGTTCCAATGCAGTTCTGCCTGAGTGCAGGCATGGCCGATAATGATTTATTTTGCTTTTCAGCCAGATTTCGGCCGCAGCGTCGATTTCGGCCGCCACTATTTTGACCAGTGTCAGAAATTTTGTCTCTGTGGCGGCCAGCTTGAGAGCCAAGTCTGCTCAGGATTTGCTTTCGCGCTTCAGGTAGAGCAGGCCCAGCGTGACGCAGACGAATACCACGGTGGCGCCCAGCATCGACCAGTGAATGCCGATCTTGCTGCCGATCAGGCCGACAAAAATGCCGCTGAACAGGCGCAGGCCGGAGGAGGACATGCCGAACAGACCGAGTACCTTGCCGCGTATTGCGTCCGGTGCTTTCATCTGCACGATGGTTTGGTTCATGCTGCTGAACGACAGTTCGCAGAAGCCCGCAGCAAACAGACACACCAGCGCCACCACATAGTTGTGGGTCATGGCGAAGCTGCCCAGTGAGACTGCCCACGCGATGGCGAAGCCCATCGCTGCGGTCGGGGTGACGCGGGTGAAGCGCAGGCCCGCTTCCAGCGTGATGCCTGCAAACAGCGCACCCGCCGCATCGGCAGCCAGCAGCATGGAATAGGCCACGCCCGGTGAAATGCCGCCCAGTGCGCTGGCAAAGCCCGGCATCTGCGCCTGATAGCTATTGCCGACGAAGAAGGAGGCGGCGCCCGACAGCAAGATCATCACGCCCAGGGTGGGAATTTTTTTCACTGCCACGATGGTCTGCCAGATATCGGCCAACCCGTTGACGCGGCGCGCCGCCGATTGCTCGAGACGTTTGCCCCGATGCGGTGCCGGCGCTTTCAGCAGCCAGATTAGCAGCGGCAGGTAGAGGGCGGCATTGAGCAGGATGCCTTTGGACGGTCCCAGCGTGGACATGATCAGGCTGCCTATGCCCGGTCCCACCAGCACGCCGAAATAGCGCGCCGTGGAATTCAGCCGCACGGCACTGGCCAGCTTGTCGACGCCCACGATGTCGTACAGCAGCACCTGGCTGGAAGTCATCCAGAACACGCCGGCCAGTCCGTGCAGCACCAGCAGTATCATGGCGGCAGGGATGGTCAGGGTATCGGTGATGAAGAAATAGCCCCAGCCCAGCGAGACCAGCGCGAACAGGGCGCCGCCTATCTGTATCAGGCGGCGCGAGTCGAAGCGGTCATTGAGCGCACCGACGCCGACCGAGAACAGCAAATAGGGCAGCCAGTGCGAGATGACGGCAAACCCGCCCAGCGTAGGCGACTGGAATTTTTGGAACGCCACCCAGTAGCTGATCACGTGCTCGACGTTATCAGCCATCATGGTCAGGACGAAGGTGGCGACAAAAATGGGGAAGCTGGGAATCGTTAAGGCTTCGAAGGCCTGATGCTTGACTGCTGGAGTGCTGTTCTGGGACATAGGAAATCGGATCGATGAATGGGGCGATCAGCAGCATGGCGTTGATGGCCGACGCCGGCGAGCGTTGCGCCGACCGCGAAATCGAATTATGGCCCCAAATCAGAATCGCTGCTGAGCACGGGTCGGTTTGGCCGGCAGGTGGGCAGCGCGGGCATAACAAGCAGCGCGCCGCAGGGGCGCGCTGCGATCCGGAAAGCCCGGCGATACCGCTTAGGCCAGCAGCTTGAGCAGCGCTGCTGCGGCAGCTTCCGACGAGGCGGGATTCTGGCCCGTCACCAGCAGGCCGTCGGTGACCACATACGACTGCCAGTCGGCGATCTTGGAATACTCGGCGCCGTGCTGCTTGAGCATGTCTTCCACCAGGAAGGGCACCACATTAGTCAGACCCACCGCCGCTTCTTCCGTGTTGGTGAAGCCCGTCACCTGTCTGCCGCGCACCAGCGGCGTACCGTCTGCCGCCTTCACGTGGCGCAGCACGCCCGGTGCGTGGCACACCGCGCCGACCGGCTTGCCGGCGGCCAGCATGGCTTCGATCAGGCGGATCGAAGCACGGTCTTCGGCCAGATCCCACAGCGGGCCGTGGCCACCCGGATAGAACACGGCATCGAAATCGGCCACCTGCATATCGGCCAGTTTGGCCGTATTGGCCAGCAGTGCCTGAGCCTGCGGGTCGGCCTTGAAGCGCTGGGTGGCCTCCGTCTGCGATTCCGGCGCATCGCTTTTCGGGTCCAGCGGCGGCTGGCCGCCCAGCGGCGAGGCCAGCGTGATGCTGGCGCCAGCTTCTTTAAGCGCGTAATAGGGGGCGGCAAATTCTTCCAGCCAGAAGCCGGTTTTTTTGCCGGTGTTGCCCAGCTGGTCGTGCGAAGTCAGTACCATCAGTATGTTCATGTCGTTTCCTTTGCGTTAAGTGTGTGGGTTGCGAACGGCCTGCTGCTTACAGGGCCGCTTGCAGAATGCGGCGGCTGCGCACGAGGTCGATATCGCGGTGTTCGCCCAGTGCCGTCATGCCGTGCGCCTGCAGCTGCTGCAGCACGGCTTCCACGGCATCCGCGCCCAGCCCGTAGGCCGACAGGCGGGTAGGGATGCCCAGTCCTTCGAAGAAGCTGCGGGTCTGTTCGATGGCGGCCGTGATGCGCTCGTCTTCGCTGCCCGCGGTGATGTGCCATACCCGTGCCGCGTACTGCAGCAGCTTGGCGCGTTTGGCGTCGCGCTGTACGTTCAGCAGGGCGGGCAGCACCAGCGCCAGCGTGCGCGCATGGTCGATGTCGTACAGTGCCGTCAGTTCGTGGCCTATCATGTGGGTGGCCCAGTCCTGCGGCACGCCGGCGCCGATCAGGCCGTTCAGTGCCTGAGTGGCAGTCCACATCAGATTGGCGCGGGTAGCGTAATCATCGGGCGTGGCGATGGCTTGCGGCGCGATCTCGATCAGGGTCTGCAGCAAGCCTTCGGCATAGCGGTCCTGCACGCTGGCCTGTACCGGATAGGTCAGATACTGTTCGATGGTGTGGACATAGGCATCGACCAGGCCATTGGCCACCTGTTTGGCCGGCAAGGTAAAGGTCTTGCTCGGGTCCAGTATGGAGAACTGGGGGAACAGCAGCGGACTACGGAATGGCAGCTTGGCGTGCGTGGCTTTGCGCGTGACGACGGCGCCGCTGTTCATTTCCGAACCGGTGGCTGGCAGGGTCAGTACGGTGCCTATCGGCAGGGCCTGGCGGATATTGCTGCCGCCCTGTTCGGCGATTTCCCATGGCTCGCCCTGATACAGCGCCGCAGCAGCGACGAACTTGCTGCCGTCGATGACGGAGCCGCCGCCTACCGCCAGCAGGAAGTCGAGTTTTTCGGCTTGTACCAGCTGGACCGCGCGCATCAGGGTTTCGTAGCTGGGATTCGGTTCGATGCCGCCGAATTCGTGCACGCTGCGCTGACCCAGCGCCTTGCGCACTTCGGCCAGCGTGCCGGTTTTTTCTGCACTGGCGCCGCCGTACAGTATCAGCACGCGCGCCGCGGCGGGTACCAGCTGGTCGATCCGGTCTACGGTGCCGGCGCCAAACACGATGCGGGTGGGATTATGGAATTCGAAGTTTTTCATGTTTGCTTCCTTCATATTAGACCAGTCGTCTAGTGAGTGATTCAAAAAAACGCGAGCACCCCGGGGACTCGCGTCAGGTTTTTCTGCTACCCGTATTCAGGCCGTGGCGGGCGCTGGGGCGGGCGGTAACTGCAATAATTCCAGCGTGCTGAGCCAGGCCGACTGCATGGCGCTGGGCTCGCGCCGCAGCTTGGTCAGCATGGCCGCACCCAGCCACATCTGGTACAGCGTCTGCGCCATACGGGCCGGATCGGCCACCTGCAGCAGCGAACCGTCAGCCATGCCCTGTGCGATAGTGCGGGCCAGACGTTCGATGATGCGGTCGGTGCCGTCGCGCAGGGCGGTGCGCATGGGCTCGGACATATCGGCGACTTCGCTGCTCAGCTTGACCACCAGACAGCGGCAGCCGTCGCACTGGTCGCTGGTTTCGACCACCCAGCTGGACCAGTAGTCCATCAGCGCCTGCGCCGCGGTTTTGCCGGGCTGGTCCAGCAGGCTATCCATTTCGATGCGGTACTGTTGCACGTAATCGGCCAGCATGGCCTCACCGAACAATTCCTTGGATTTGAAGTAGTGGTAGAACGAGCCTTTGGGCACGTCGGCTGCCGTCAGGATCTCGTTCAGGCCCACGCCGGCAAACCCTTTGCGCGTGATGATGGCTTTTCCCTGATCGAGAATGTGCTGGCGGACGTCGATGTATTCAGCTTTCATGGACGCCACTATAGCACAATTAGACCAGTCGTCTAGGGAATGTTGGCAGCCCGAAGGCGTGTGGCGTGCGGCTAGCGCGAACGCGCCTCTTCACGTCGCTGCATGACGTAGGCTTTCAGGTCGTCGAAGGTGATATCGCCGCGCTGGCGCGTGTCGATATGGTCGAAGTTGCGGTTGACGAAGCGTAGCCCTGCCTTGCTGGCTTCTTCGCGGCTCAGGCTGCCGCTGCCGTCGGTATCGGCTTCATCGAAGCGTTTTTTCAGGCGCTGCATGGCGCGGTATTGCAGCAGGGCTTTATCAGGGCTGCCTTTGTACGGCAACACTTCGGTCAGACTGACAGGGTTGGTGGCCGGCGCCATGGGCTGGGCCTGTGACAGGCTGGCGCAGCAGACCAGTATGGCTGCCGTTGCGGCGTGGAAAAGCGGTTGCATGATGTCCCCCTAGAACGCCGCTTTGGCAGCCCGGCGCTTGGCTGATGCCACTACTTTGCAACGATCAGGGGAATTAAGCAACGAAAGACGGTGTTGCGATGCGGCAGTGTTGCTCTGCTGCATCGAATTGGTGAAATCCTGCCATTTCGGCAGAATTGCTGTATTTGCAGGGTTGCCGGGCCAATTTGGCGATTTATCAGGGCAACCCTGCGCGGCGCTTACTTCGGTATCGAGCCTTCCACGCCTTGCACGTAGAAGTTCATGGTCAGCAGGTCTTTCAGCGGCACCACCACGCCGGCAGGGTAGCGTACGGCACCCGACT
>Ga0187842_1000126_pt1 | contig 40233 bp, 35 predicted proteins | sample SpaLakP09_SKY_41_FD_134514 | JGI IMG/M metagenome (GOLD analysis project Ga0187842, IMG submission 134514) | Oligotrophic lake water microbial communities from Sparkling Lake, Wisconsin, USA - SP09_SKY_41 | ecosystem: Environmental > Aquatic > Freshwater > Lake | place: USA: Sparkling Lake... | reverse complement strand
TCGGCATACAGGATGGCCGGATTCGTCATCAGGTGGCCGACATTGCGCACGAACATCAGCGAACGGCCGTGCAGGGCCAGCTCGCCGCCCTGTGCCGCGGTGTAGCGCCGGTCCGGGTTGAGGCTGCGGGTGCTGATCTTGCCGCCCTTGTTGATCTCCTCCGTCAGCGTGCCCAGCTGGATGCCCAGCCAGTTGCGATAGGCCAGCAGCTTGTCTTCGGCGTCGACGGCGGCGACCGAGTCTTCCAGGTCCAGGATGGTGGACAGGGCCGACTCCAGCACCAGGTCGCTGACGCCGGCGGCATCGCTGCGGCCGATGGCGGTGCCGCGGTCGATCTGCAGGTCCAGATGCAGGCCGTTGTGGCGCAGCAGCACCGAACTGGGCGCGGCAGCCTCGCCCCGGTAGCCAAGGAACTGGCTGGTGTCGGCCAGGCCGGTCTGCCCGCCGCCGAGCAGGCTCACGACCAGGCGGCCGGCCTCGACACGGTAGCCGCTGGCCTGGCTGTGCGAGGCGCCCTCCAGCGGGGCGGCCTGGTCCAGCACGGCACGGGCGAAGGCGATCACCTTGGCGCCGCGCACCGGGTTGTAGGCCGGGCCCTTTTCGGCGCCGTCGGTCTCGGCGATGGCATCGGTGCCGTAGAGCGCGTCATACAGCGAGCCCCAGCGCGAATTGGCCGCGTTCAGGGCATAGCGCGCGTTCAGTATCGGCACCACCAGTTGCGGGCCGGCTTGGCTCGCCAGTTCGGCGTCAACGTTCGCCGTGCTGATCTGCACCTGCTGCGGCTGCGCCACCAGGTAGCCGATGCGCTCCAGAAAGGCCCGGTAGGCGGGCATGTCGGCAATCGGCCCGGGATGGGCCAGATGCCAGGCGTCGAGCTCTGCCTGCAACCGGTCGCGCTCGGCCAGTAGGGCCACATTCTTGGGCGCCAGCTCGTGCACGAGGGCGTCGAAGCCGGCCCAGAAGGCGGCCGGGTCCACCCCGGTGCCGGGCAGCACCTCGTCCTCGAGGAAGCGGTACAGCGGCGTGGCGATTTGGAGGCGGTGGCGGGTGGTGCGGGCAGTCGTCATGGACATCAACCTCAATCAAAAAGATATGAACCGGGCGGCGGCGCGGATTTGCCAGCCTTGGCCGCAATTTAAGCCCGTTTGCGCTCTGGATTCAGGCGCCGTCCAGCAGGGGATACATGACTTTTTTGATTGCAGTCGAGTCAGAATTTGACTATTTACTCGAATCACAGCGCACAATGCCGGCCCATGGATCGCCTCAAACAGATGGAGTCATTCACCCTGGTGGCCACCAAGGGCAGCCTGACGGCCGCCGCCCAGGCCGAGGGCGTGGCGCCGGCGGTGATAGGGCGGCGCATCGATGGCCTGGAGGAGCGGCTGGGCGTCAAGCTGCTGGTGCGCACCACGCGCAAGATCAGCCTCACGCACGAGGGCAGCGCCTTTCTTGAAGACTGCCAGCGGCTGCTGGGCGATCTGTCGAACGCCGAGGCCAGCGTCAGCGCCGGCGGGCTGAAGGCCAGCGGCTATGTGCGCATCACCGCTCCGGCCGGCTTCGGGCGCCGCCATGTGGCGCCGCTGATACCCCAGTTCCTGGCCCAGCATCCCGATGTGCATCTGTCGCTGAATCTCAGCGACCGGGTGATAGACATCGTCAACGAGGGCTTCGACTGTGCGGTGCGCGTCGGCGACCTGCCCGACTCCAGCCTGGTCAGCCTGCGCCTGGCCGACAACCGCCGCCTGTGCGTGGCCGCGCCGAGCTATCTCAAGCGTGCCGGCGTGCCCGAACATCCTTCAGAGCTGACGCGGCATGAGTGCCTGACACTGAGCTCGGACGCCAGCCAGACCCGCGGCTGGGCCTTCACGGTGGACGGCCAGCTGACCCATCTGCGCCCCAGCGGCCGGCTGGACTGCAGCGATGGCCAGGTCTTGCACGACTGGTGCGTGGCCGGCCTGGGCCTGGCCTGGCGCAGCACCTGGGAGGTCGAGGCCGACATCGCCGCCGGGCGGCTGCAGCCGGTGCTCGATGACTTCGCCGCGCCGCCGAACGGCATCTACGCGGTGTTTCCTCAGCGCAAGCACCTGGCCTTGCGCGTGCGGCTGTGGATTGATTTCCTCAAGGCCAGCTATGGCGATGAAGCCTACTGGCGCTGAATATTTGTAGCCCGGATGAAATCCGGGGTCCCGGATTTCATCCGGGCTACAGAACTCACTTCGCGTCAGCGCTGCATTTCTTGACGAAACTCGTCTTCGCGGCGCCCGCCAGCTTCTTCTCCGCTGCCTGAGCTTCACAAGCGCTCTGCGCCGTGCCGGCCTTGGTGTCCGTGCTGCACTTCTTGACGAAGCTGTTCTTGGCCGCACCCGCGAGCTTCTTCTCGGCCGCCTGGGCTTCGCAGGCCGCCGATGCGGTGGTCGCGCCGGCATCGCTCTCGCATTTCTTCAGGAAGCTGGTCTTGGCCGCGCCGGCCAGCTTCTTCTCGGTGGCCTTGGCCTCGCAGCTGGCGTCGACGGCCAGCGCGGACGTGGACAGCCCGACCATGGCGAGCGTGAAAGCGATGAAGATCTTTTTCATGAATGACTTCTCCGTCCTGAGGTTGCGGGGTGAATCCCCGGCCTGATTGAAGCATGACGCAGCTTCAGCCAACAAGATCGAGCCTCAGAGAATTCTGCGCGGGTGTGCCAAAGCCTCATGGGCGGCATGCAAGCGGCGCACCAGCACGCGAATGAAGGCACTGTCGAAACGGTGCTGGCATTGCTCGCTGAGCTGCCCCAGCGACTCGGGCGTGAACGAGATCGTCGTGCAGGGCGAGGCCACGAGCACGTCGGTGCTGTGGCGGCGCAGGTCGGGGTTGGGGGCCAGATAGGCCATCTCGCCGACCGAGGTGCCAGCTCCCAGCTGGGCCACGCGCTGACCGTCGCGGAAAACCTCCAGATCGCCGTGCGCGATGATGTGAAAGGTATTGCCCTCCTGGCCCTTCTTGTAGAGCGAGTGGCCGATGCTGTATCGACGCCAGCGCGCCCGGTGCACCACCTCCCACAGCTGCACGTCGTCGAAGCCGACGAAGAAGTCCAGGCTGCGCAGCAGATTGAAACGCTCCGAGTCCATCACCTCCTGGAACTGCGCCAGTGGCACCAACTGCTTGGCCACCAGGTCGGACAGCGCCCGCCCGAAGCTCTCCCAGTCGTCGTAGCGGTCCTGCGGCTCCTTGGCCAGGGCCTTCAGGATCACCGCATCCAGCTCAGGCGTCACGCCGCCGCGCTGCCCCTGCAGAGTGGCAGGCGCCTGGCTGTAGATTTGGTGCATCAGGCTGGCCTGCGCCGGCGCATCGAAGGGCGGCCGGCCTGCCACCAGGTGGTAGAGCACGGCGCCCAGCGAGTAGATGTCGGAGCGGCAATCGAGATCGCCGCCATCGAGCTGCTCGGGCGACATATAGGCCAGCGAGCCGACGCGGTGGATCTGCGTGCGGTCGGAATTGAGGTTCAACGCGCTGCCGAAGTCACTGACCTTGATGTCGGTGACCTGGCCCTGGGCGTCGAGCACGGCCAGCAGATTGGCCGGCTTGACGTCGCGGTGTATCACACCCTGGCGGAACACATAGGACAGCGCCATCGCGCACTTGAAGCCCACCTCCACCATCACATCCAGCGGCAACAGGTTGTCGGGCCGGCAAAAGCGCCGCAAGGTCACACCCGGCACATACTCCATCACCAGATAGGGCTCGTGCGGGTCGGGAAAGGCATCAAGGATCTGCACCACATTCGGGTGCTGCAAGCGCCCGGCCAGGGCCGCCTCGTTGGCGAACAGCCGGCTCGGAAAGTGGCCCGAGGGCCCGTCCTCGCCGCTGCCGCCGCGCACGCGCTTGATCGCCACCTCCGTGTCGCGGAACTCGTCGCGGGCCAGGAACACCTCGCTGGTCGCGCCCTCGCCCAGGCGCTTGAGGATGCGGTACTTGCCCACATAGGCGGGCAGGGGCGGCTCGCCGCCACCGTCCAGCGGCAGGTCGCAATGGTCGGGGTCTGAGTGGGTCAGGTCTGATTTGGACATCTGGAGGGGCTATCTTCCCACCGTCGTGCCTAGCGTCAAATGTCAAAAGGCGCAAAAAGCAGGACTTTAGTCAGTTGGGGACGGCCCCGGCGCTGGCAGGCGCCGGGGCCTTCGCCAGCCACCATCCAGCACGAAAGTGCTGTCCGGTGCGCGGGCTCAGAGCATTTCGTCCACGCTGCGCGTGGGTCTCAAGGTCCATCCCCTAAAATCTCGGAATGATCCAAGCCAAGCAAGACCTGCTCCAAGCCCTGGGTGAAGTGATCCGGGAACTGAGCCCCACCGACGGCCCGGCGCTGTCCATCCCGATCGCCTTCGAGTCGCCCAAGCAGGCAAGCCACGGCGATTTCGCCTGCACGGCTGCCATGCAGATGGCCCGCCCGCTGAAGAAGAACCCACGCGAACTGGCCCAGGCGCTGATTGATGCGCTGCAGCGCCGCCCAGCCGTGCAGCGTTGGGTCGCCAGCATGGAAATCGCCGGCCCCGGTTTCATCAACCTGCGCCTGACCGACGCCGCCCGGCAGGCCGTGGTGACCGAGGTGCTCAGCGCCGGCTAGACCTTCGGCCAACAGCCGGCCAATGGCCAGCAACTGATGATCGAGTTCGTCTCGGCCAACCCGACCGGCCCGCTGCACGTGGGCCATGCCCGCCAGGCGGCGCTGGGCGATTCGCTGTGCCATCTGTTCCAGACCCAGGGCTGGAAGGTCCTGCGGGAGTTCTATTACAACGACGCCGGCGTGCAGATCGCCACGCTGGCCGCCAGCACGCAGAACCGCCTGAAAGGGCTGAAGCCCGGTGACGCCGACTGGCCGGAGGCCGCCTACAACGGCGACTACATCCAGGACATCGCCGACGACTTTCTGGCCAAGGCCACCGTCAAGGCCGATGACCGCGAGTTCACCGCCTCCGGCGACCCGACCGACCTGGACAGCATCCGCCAGTTCGCCGTGGCCTACCTACGCCATGAGCAGGACCTGGACCTGCAGGCCTTCGGTCTTCACTTCGACAACTACTTCCTCGAGTCAAGCCTGTACAGCAAGGGCCTGGTCGAGGCCACCGTCGCCAGGCTGATCGCCTCGGGCAAGACCTTCGAGGAGGGCGGCGCGCTGTGGCTGCGCACCACCGACTACGGCGATGACAAGGACCGCGTCATGCGCAAGCAGGACGGCAGCTACACCTACTTTGTGCCCGATGTGGCCTATCACATCAACAAGTGGGAGCGCGGCTACAGCAAGGTCATCAACGTCCAGGGCACCGACCACCACGGCACCATCGCCCGCGTGCGCGGCGGCCTGCAGGCGGCCGGCGTGGGCATCCCGCTGGGCTACCCGGACTATGTGCTGCACAAGATGGTGACGGTGATGAAGGGTGGCCAGGAGGTGAAGATCTCCAAGCGCTCCGGCAGCTACGTCACGCTGCGCGACCTGATCGACTGGACCAGCCGCGACGCGGTGCGCTTCTTCCTGATCAGCCGCAAGGCCGACACCGAGTTCACCTTCGACGTCGATCTGGCGCTGAAGCAGAACGACGAGAACCCGGTGTTCTACGTGCAGTACGCCCACGCGCGCATCTGCTCGGTGATACGCCAGTGGGGAGGCGACGAAAGCACGCTGGGCCAGGCCGACCTGAGCCTGCTGACCGCGCCCGCCGAGGCCGCCCTGATGCTCAAGCTGGCCGACTATCCGCGCATGCTCAGCGGCGCCGCACAAGACCTGGCCCCGCATGATGTGGCCTTTTATCTTCGCGATGTGGCCGGGCTGTTCCACAGCTACTATGCGGCCGAGCGCTTCCTGACCGATGATGCGGCCCAGACCCGCGCGCGCCTGGCCCTGCTGACGGCCACGCGCCAGGTCTTGCGCAATGCGCTGACCCTGCTGGGCGTCAGCGCGCCCGATGTGATGTCCCGTGAGGTGGAGACTGAATGAGAACTTCTGCGAACAAGGCCCCGGCCGACAGGAAAGGCGGCTCTCAGAAGGGCGGCTTTGTGCTGGGCATGATCGTGGGCCTGCTGATCGGCCTGGCAATAGCACTGGGCGTGGCGCTGTACATCACCAAGGTGCCGGTGCCCTTCCTGAACAAGGTGCCGCAGCGCACCGCCGAACAGGACGCAATGGAAACCGAACGTAACAAGAACTGGGATCCAAATGCGCCGCTGGCCGGCAAGAACGCGGCCAAGGCGGCCAGTGGCATGGTCAGCGTCCCCAGGCCGGAGACCGCGGCTGCGCCGCAGGTGCAAGCGCCCGTCGCCCCGTCGCCCGTGGTCACGCCCACCCCGATGCCGGCGGCGTCCAAACCCGCACCGGCACCGGCCGCCGCCTCGAAGGCCGCCGCAACCCCCGCCGCTGCTGGCACAGATCCCTTCATGTACTTCGTCCAGGCCGGCGCCTATGGCAAGCCCGATGACGCCGAACAGCAGCGCGCCAAGCTGGCGATGCTGGGCTACAGTGCCAAGGTGTTCGAGCGCGAGCAGGCAGGCCGCACCGTCTATCGCGTACGCTTGGGGCCCTTCGACAAGAAGGACGAGGCCGAGGCGCAGCAGCAGAAGATCGAGGGCTCCGGCCAGGAAGCCCAGCTGGTGCGCGTACAACGCTAAATTGCCGGCGCCCCGGAACAAAGCCGGCTGGCGCGACTCCACTGAAGCACTCCCCTCCAGACAGGACACCGAATGAACCGTCGTGACTTCTCCACCCGCTTCGCACTGACCACCCTGGCCGGCGCCCTCCCCGGCCTGGCCCTGGCCCAAGGTGGCCCGGTAGAAGGCCGCCACTACCAGAAGCTGGGCACACCGGTGCCGGTGGCGGCGGGCAAGATCGAAGTGGTCGAGTTCTTCTGGTACGGCTGTCCGCACTGCTTCGCCTTCGAGCCGGTGGTCGAAGCCTGGACCAAGCAGTTGCCCGCCGATGTGGGCTTCCGCCGCTCGCACGTCGCCTTCCGTGAGAACACCAAGACCCACCAGCGCAGCTTTTTCGCGCTGGAGGCCCTGGGACGCGAAGCCGAGTTCCGGCCGAAGATCTTCAACGCCATCCACCAGCAGCGCCAGCAGCTCGACACGGCCGACAGCATGGCCGCGTTCCTGGGCAAGAACGGCCTGGACCAGGCCAAGTTCCTGGAGGTCTACAACTCCTTCAGCGTGCAGTCGAAGTGCCAGCAGGCGGTCAAGCTGTCCGAGGCCTATCGCATCGATGGCGTGCCCGCCATCGGCGTCGGCGGCCGCTTCCTGACCTCGCCCAGCATGGCCGGCCAGGGCGCTGGCGAGAACGTGGCGCTGCAGCAGGCGGTGATCACGGCCAACGTCCTGATCGACCGCGTGCGCGGCGGCAAGGTGTAAGGTCAGCTCGCCTTGCGCAGCCATGACAAAGGGACGCCGCGAGCGTCCCTTTGTCGTTTTTGAGCGCCCAGCGGGCACAAACCCTGGTCTAGAATGGTCTGCAAGAACTGTGCCGCCATGCCAAAGCCCTCCAAACTCCTGCTTGCCCTGATCGCCGTCGCCGCCCTGCTGCCCCTGGGCACGCGCGCGGAAAAGGCCGACCGCCTGAAAGACCTGACCATAGAGGCCGATCAGCGCAGCGTGCTCGACCTGATACGCCGCCACTACGTCGTCAACGGCAATGTGGTGATGAGCCAGGGCACGCTGACGATGCGCGCCCACCAGGCCGAGGTGCGCGAGACGCCCGATGGCTACAAGAACGCGGTGCTGACCGCCGGAGCCGGCCAGATGGTCAGCTTCCGGCAGAAGCGCGATGGCGTTGACGAGTTCATCGATGGCTCGGCCGAACGCATCGAGTACGACAGCAAGCTGGAGACCGTGCGCTTCATCGGCAACGCCGTGGTACGCCGGCTCCGCGGCACGGCCGTGGCGGACGAGGTGACCGGCGCGCTGATCACCTATGACAACCTGGCCGAGGTGTTCTCGGCCGCTGGCGGCGCCACACCGGCGGCCAACGGTCGGGTCAAGATGACCTTGGCACCGCGCAACGCCGAGGCCGCCGCATCGGCCGCCACCGGCGCCAAGCCGGCCAGCGGACGTTGAATACGCCGATGAGCAGCCCGGTGCTGGAGTCCGCAAGCGCTCCGCGCAGCCGCCTGGAAGTGACCGGGCTGCAGAAGAGCTACGGCATGCGCAAGGTCGTGACCAATGCGCACCTGGCCGTGCACAGCGGCGAGGTGGTGGGGCTGCTGGGGCCCAACGGAGCCGGCAAGACCACCAGCTTCTACATGATCGTCGGCCTGGTGCGGGCCGATGCCGGCGAGATCACCATCGATGGCCAGAGCGTGCAGCGCCTGCCCATCCACCAGCGCGCCCGCCTCGGCCTGAGCTATCTGCCGCAGGAGGCCTCGATCTTTCGCAAGCTCAACGTCGAGGAAAACATCCGCGCCGTGCTGGAGTTGCAGATCGGTCCCGACGGCAAGGCGCTGCCGACCCAGCGCATCAACGAGCTGCTCGAAGGCCTGCTGCACGACCTGAGCATCGAAAAGCTGCGCGACAGCCCGGCCCCGGCGCTGTCGGGCGGCGAACGCCGCCGCGTCGAGATTGCCCGGGCACTCGCCACCCAGCCGCGCTTCATCCTGCTGGACGAACCCTTTGCGGGCGTCGATCCGATCGCCGTGCTGGAGATCCAGCGCATCATCCGCTTCCTCAAAAGCCGTGGCATTGGTGTGCTGATCACCGACCACAATGTGCGCGAGACGCTGGGTATCTGCGACCGCGCCTACATCATCAGCGAGGGCGCGGTGCTGGCCGAGGGCACGCCGGGCGAGATTGTCGAGAACGCCGATGTGCGCAAGGTCTATCTCGGCGAACACTTCCGGATGTAAGCGTTCAATGTCCCGGCCATGAAGCAGTCCCTGCAGGTACGCCTGTCACAGCATCTGGCGCTGACGCCTCAGCTGCAGCAATCGATACGTCTGCTGCAGCTCTCGACCCTGGAGTTGCACCAGGAAGTCGAGCAGATGCTGGAGCAGAACCCGATGCTGGAGCCCGAGGACGACGGCTTCGAGGCCGGCGCCCTGCCCGAGCGCATCGAGCCGCTGCACAACAGCACCAGCCAGACCGACGAGCCCAGCGCCCGCGAAAGCGCGGACGGTGCCGGCGACGAGCCCAGCGCCGAGTTGCAGGCCGGCGACTTTGGCGGCACCGAGCGCGAGGACTGGGAGAACGGCACCGAGCGGGAAGACTTCGACGGCATCCGCGAGACCCCCGGCAGCAGCAGCGGCAATGGCGAGTCCGACGACGGCATGGACCGCGAGCAGCAAAGCCCCGGCATCAGCCTGCAGGAGCATTTGCGTGCGCAGATGGCCGGCATGCACCTCAGCGCGGCCGACCGCGCGGCGCTGATGTACCTGATCGAATCGCTGACCGAGGACGGCTATCTGCTCGACCCGCTGGAGGAACTGGCCCAGGCCCTGGCCTCCGACGAGCCAGACAGCCAGGACGAGATCCTCGACCAGCTGCGCTGCGCCTTGAAGTGGCTGCAAAGCATGGAGCCGCTGGGCGTGGGCGCCCGCGACCTGTCCGAGTGCCTGCTGCTGCAGCTGCGTGCCCTGCCCCGCAGCCAGGTGCAGATGATTGCCATCCTGATCTGCAAGCAGCATCTGGAGCTGATGGCGCGGCGCGACCACAAGCGGCTGATGGCCGCCACCGGCGCCGACGAGGACCTGCTGCGCGAGGCGCAGAACCTGATCACCTCGATGGAGCCCAAGCCCGGTCGTGCGTTCAGCCACACCGAGGCGGCAGCGATCCAGCCCGATGTGCTGGTGATGCCGGTGGGCAAGGGCTGGAAGGTGGTGCTCAACCCGGATGTGATGCCCAAGCTGCGCATCAACGAGCTCTATGCCCGGGCGCTGCGACAGCAGCGCGGCGGCGCCAGCGGCTCGACCCTGGGCACCCATCTGCAGGAGGCGCGTTGGTTCATCAAGAACATCCAGCAGCGCTTCGACACCATCCTGCGCGTGTCCCAGGCCATCCTGGAGCGGCAGAAGGCCTTCTTCACCCACGGCGCGCTGGCCATGAAGCCGCTGGTGCTGCGCGAGATTGCCGACGAGCTGGGCCTGCACGAGTCCACCATCTCGCGCGTCACCACGGCCAAGTACATGGCCACCCGCTTCGGCACCTTCGAGCTGAAGTACTTCTTCGGTAGCTCTCTGAACACCGAGGCCGGCGGCAATGCCTCCAGCACCGCCGTGCGCGCGCTGATACAGCAGTTCATTGCCGCCGAGTCGCCGACCAAGCCGCTGTCCGACAGCCAGCTGAGCGATATGCTGGACGAGCAGGGCATACAGGTGGCGCGGCGCACGGTGGCCAAGTACCGCGAGGGCTTGCGGATCGCCCCCGCCAATCTTCGGAAACAACTCTGATGTCATTGAGGCTCAGACCTTGCCGTACCCGGCAAGCTCTGGACCCAACTGACTAAAAACCTTGTGGTTCAGACCGCGTAGCGCTCTGGACCCAACTGCCCAGGTTCGCGCGATGTTGGCCAGGCCCGATAATCGGGCATGTCCGAAGCCCCCTTCCCCACCACCTTCTCCCTGTTCCTCCCCTGCGCCGCCGGCGTCGAAGCCCTGCTGGCCGAGGAAGTGCAGGCCCTGCTGCCCGACATCCCGGTCAACACGCTGAAGGGCGGCATAGGCCTGAAGGGTGATCTGGACGTGGTGATGCAGCTCAATCTGCACAGCCGCCTGGCCCAGCGGGTGCTGATACAGCTGACCGACGGCCCCTATTTCGACGAACACGCGCTGTACACCCTGGCCTGCCGCATCGACTGGACGCAGTGGATCACCCCACACCAGACGATACGTGTCGATACCACCGCTCACCGCTCGCCGCTGCAAAGCCTGAACTTCGCCACGCTGCGCATCAAGGATGCGATCTGCGATGTGTTGCGCGACGCCACCGGCGAGCGGCCCAGCGTCGATACCCGATCACCCGATCTGTCGGTGGTGCTGCATCTGGGCCCGGAATGGGCGACCCTGTATGTGGACAGCTCCGGCGAACCGCTGTTCAAGCGCGGTTGGCGCGAAGACAAGGGTGATGCCCCGCTGAAGGAGACCCTGGCCGCCGCGATGCTGGCCGCCGCCGGCTGGAAGGGCACACCCGAGGCGGGCGGCGCCCTGCACGACCCCTGCTGCGGCTCGGGCACGATTGCCATCGAGGCCGCCCAGATCGCTTGCCGGATGGCGCCCGGCATGGGCCGCCGTTTTGCCTTCGAGCGGCTGCTGCCCTTCGCCGGCCTGCGCTCGCGCTTCCAGCAGATCAAGGACCAGGCCAAACTGCGCATCCGTCCCTGCCCGGTGCCGATACACGCCAGCGATGTGGCCTTCCGCATGGTCGATTTCGCCCGCCGCAATGCGGAGCGCGCCGGTGTGGCCCAGTACATCCAGTTCAATGGCGGCGATGCCCTGGAGCGCCCGGCTCCCGTGCTGCCCGAGGGCATGCCCGGCACCCTGATGATGAATCCGCCCTATGGCGAACGGATCGAGGTGCGCGGCAAGGCCGGCGCGGTACAGATGAGTCGCGATGCCGGAGGCTCCGAGGCGCGCGATGCGGGCGATGACTTCTTCCCCCGCCTGTCGGCCCACTGGAAGCGCGCCTACACGCTGCAGACCCCGGGCTGGACCGCCTATCTGCTGACCCCGGACATGAAGCTGCCGAGCAAGATGCGGCTGAAGGAATCGCGCCGGGTACCCATGTGGAATGGCCCGATCGAATGCCGCCTGTTCAAGTTCGACCTCGTTGCAGGCTCGGCGCGTACGCCCAAGCCGACGGCCGAAGCAGCGCCCGAATGATCAGATCGTCGCGCCCAACCGCCCCAGCAACTCGTTGACGCTGCCCAGGCCGCGAGGTGGCAGATGGCCGTGCGGCGTCAGCTTGTTGACCGCGTCGGGCAGCAACTCACTCATCCGCACCGCCACCTCCAGCTCCGACAGGCCCAGCTGATCGGCCATGCCCTGCAGGGTCTCGCGGCCCAGCACCTGCTGGATCTGGTGCGGCTCGACCGGCAAATTCTCGCCGGGGCCTATCCAGGAATCCACCAGCTCACCCATGCCACTGGACTCGAACTGATCCACCAGGCCGGTGACGCCCTCGCCCGGAGCGTCATGCCCCAGCAGGCCTGCCACCGCACCCAGCTCCGAATTCTCGAAGCCATTGCGGCGGGACAGGGCAATCAGCACGGCGTTCAGCAGTCCCATCATGCGTCTCCGGTTGTGTTGACGATGCGCGGGGGTGGACAACGAGTATTGCCGAGTTTCGGCCTATTTCAAGTCAATTCAAGGGCCGGGGTGTAACAGTCTAAACACGCGCCAGTCTGGGGCGTGTCGCCAGCCAGAGCAGCGCAAGGCCGGTGGCCGCCAGCGGCAACAATGAACCCAGATTCATCCAAGTCCAGCCGCCGGTGGTGACCAGGGCGCCGGAGCTGAACGAGGTAACGGTCATAGTGGCATAAATGCAAAAATCCATCGCGCCCTGGGCGGTGGTCTTTTCCTCGGGCCGGTAGGCCTGGGTGAACAGGGTAGTGCCACCGATGAACAGAAAGTTCCAGCCCACACCCAGCACCAGAAGCGCACCGACGAAGTGCATCAGGTCAGTGCCGGACAGCGCAAACATCACGCAGGCCAGGTTCAGCAGCACGCCGATGCCCATGATGGGTAAAGCCCCGAACCGCTTGATCAGGCTGCCGGTGAAGAAGCTGGGCACGAACATGCCCAGCACATGCCACTCCAGCACGATGGCCGCGTTATCGAACGGATGGGCGCACTGCGCCATCGCGATCGGCGTGGCGGCCATCAGGAGATTCATCACGCCATAGCCCAGCGCGCTGGCGGCGATCGCCACCACGAACACCGGCTGGCGCATCAGCTCGCGCACCGTGCGGCCCGCCGCGGCCCCAGGGGCCGCCACCGGCAGCGGCGGAAAGCGAATGAAGGACAGGGTCAGCAGCGACAGCAGGGCCACGGCGATCAGCACCAGATAGGCGCCGGCAAAGGGCTGGCTGAGCAAATCCTTGCTCGCCTTGGCCAGATTCGGCCCGGTGACCGCGCCCATGATGCCCCCGGCCAGCACCCAGGAGATCGCCCGCTCCTTGAAGGCCGGCGCCACCAGTTCGGTGGCGGCAAATCGATACAGGCCGGCGTTGGCGTTGTAATAGCCGGCAATCACGGTGGCCGCCACCACCCACCAGAACTGCTGGGTGCTCGCGGCCCAGGCGGCCAGCGCACAGCTGAACATGGCCACCACCAGGCCCGCCTGGAAGCCGCGCTTGCGCCCCCAGGTGCGCTGATGGCGGGCCACCAGTGGCGCGAACAGCGCCCCGCCGGCCACATAGCCGCAGACCGGCAGGGTCGCCATCCAGGCCTGCGGCGCCAGCGCCAGACCGACCAGGCCGTTGATGGCGATGAAGGTGACGTTGTTGGTCAGGAACAGGCCCTGGCAGAAGGTCAAAAGCAGCAGTTGCGGATTCATGAGGTCTGCAATCCCAGCCAGGCCAGCACGGCCAGCGGCGCGGTGTCGGCACGCAGGATGCGCGGGCCCAGCGACGCGGCCTCGAAGCCGCGTGCGCGTGCAGCCTCCTCCTCGGCCGGGCTCAGGCCGCCCTCGGGGCCGCTGAGCACCAGGGTGCTGGCGGCGGCCCGCTGCATCAGTTCGGCCAGGGGCCTGGCGGCCGCAGGGCTGAGCAGCCAGCGGCGCTGGGCAGTAGCAGCATCCAGTCCGGCCAGCCATTGCGCCAGATTGCGCACCGGCGCGATCTGCGGCACGCGGGTGCGGCCGCTTTGTTCGCAGGCGGCAATGGCCACGCCCTGCCAGTGGTTGATTTTTTTCTCGGCCCGCTCGGCGGCCAGGCGCAGCACCGAGCGCTCGCTCATCAGCGGCTGGATGGCGGTTACGCCCAGCTCGGTGGCCTTCTCGACCAGGAAGTCCATGCGGTCATTGGCGGGCATGGCCAGGGCCAGGGTGATGGCCTGCGGCAGTTCGCGCTCGATCACGTCATGCGCGCCAATCATCACCTCAACCTCGCTGCGGCCCATGCGGGTGACGGTGGCGGCCCGTTCACCGCCCAGGCCATTGAACAGCGTCAGCTCGGCCCCGGGTTGCAGGCGCAGCACCTGGGCATGGCGGGCGGCGGACGGGGGCAGCAGCAGGGTCACGCCGGCTTGCAGCGGCGTATCGACATAGAGGCGGGAGGGCATAGGGGGAATTGTGCCCGACGACCGTGGCAGCTCTGCACAAGCCCATGGACCATGGCCCGTCGCAATCCGGTTCGTGATTCCTTTGGCCGATGCCGGTTGAGGCCTGCTTGCCCAGAATCGAATCATCCGATCTGTCACCCGAAGGACCCCCATGCCCAGCCCAAGCCGAACCTCCATGCTCGAAACCATGATGCTGATCCGTGCCCATGAGGAGAAGCTCGCCACCATCGCCGGACAAGCGCCCGGCACCTGCACCGCCGTCGGCCAGGAAGCCGCTGCCGTCGGCGCGGTCATGGCCCTGCAGCCACGGGACCGCATCCTGACCAACCACCGCAGCGCCGGCCATCTGCTGGCCCGCGGCGCCGACCCCGGCCGCCTGATGGCGGAGGTGATGGGCCGGGCGACCGGCTATTGCAAGGGCAAGAGCGGTTCACTCCATGTCTCGGCGCGCGAGCTCGGTGTGGTGCTGACGTCCACCATCGTCGGCGGCGAGCTGTCGCTGGCCACCGGCGTGGCCCTGGCCCAGAAGATGGGTGGCGCCGGCACCGAGCCGGGCGGCATCACCACCGTGTTCTTTGGTGACGGCGCGGCCTGCGAAGGCATCTTCCATGAGGCACTGAACCTGGCCGTGACCTGGCAGCTGCCGGTGCTCTATATCTGCGAGAACAACCAGTGGCAGGCCTTTGTGCGCCGCGACGAAACCATGCCGCACGAGCATGTTCGCCCCTGGGCCGAGGGCCATGGCCTGCCGTCGCTGACGGTCGATGGCAATGATGTCGAGACCGTCCATGCCGCGACGCTGGCCGCCGCCGAGCAGGTGCGCCGCACCGGCAAGCCCTACTTCCTGGAGCTCAATACCTACCGCGCCCGCGGCCACTTCGAGCCCGACGACCAGTCTTATGTGCCGCCGGCCGAGCTGGCGCGCTGGAAGGCCCGTGACCCGATCACGCTGCAGCGCGACCGGCTGCTGGCCAGCGGCCAGCTGGGCCATGGTGAATACGCGCACATCGAGCAGCGCGTCGCTGCCCTGGTCGAGGCCGCCTTCAGCTTTGCCCAGACCTCGCCCTGGCCCGATCTGCGCGAGCTGACCACCGATGTCTACGCCTGAACGCTATCAAGGAGTATCCGAAATGCAAACCATCTCTGTAAGTGACGCCGTCAGCCAGGCCCTGGCCGAGGAAATGCGCCGCGATCCCCGCGTCATGATGTTCGGCGAGGGCGTGGCCACCAAGCGCGGCGACCTGCTGACCGAGTTCGGGCCGCAGCGCGTGCGCAACACGCCGCTGGCCGAGGGCATCATCGCCGGCACCGCCGCCGGTGCCGCGGCCATGGGCCTGCGCCCGGTCATCGACCTGCTTTTCGCGCCCTTCCTGTCCCTGGCCATGGACGGCATCATGAACAGCGCCGGCAAGCTGCGCTTTCTGTCCGGAGGCCAGTTCGAGTTCCCGATGGTGGTGATGACGATGACCGGGGCCGGCTGGGGCGTCGGTGCCCAGCACAACCACAATCTGGAGGCGATGTTCGTCCACGCCCCAGGGCTGAAGGTGGTGATGCCCAGCAGCACGGCCGATTTCAAGGGCCTGCTGAAGAGCGCCATCCGCGACAACAACCCGGTGCTGTTCTTCATGGATCTGGCCCTGGCCCACACACCCGGCCCGGTCCCCGAGGGCGAGCATGTCGTGCCGCTGGGCCAGGCCGCCGTGCTGAAGCCCGGTCATGACGTGACCCTGGTGTCTTATGCCAAGACGGTGGGCAGCTGCCTGCAGGCTGCCGAGCAATTGGCCGCTCATGGTGTGGACGCCGAGGTCATCGACCTGCGCACGCTCAAGCCGCTGGACGAGGCGACGATTCTGCGGTCGGTGCGCAAGACCGGCCGTTTGGTGGTGGTGCACGAGGCGGCGGCACCCTGCGGCGTGGGCGCCGAGGTGGCGGCCATCGTCAGCGAGAGGGCCTTCGGTGCACTGAAGGCGCCGATCAAGCGGGTGACCGGGCCCGATGCGCCGGCGGCGTCTTCCTGGGTGCTGGAGCAGGCCGGCGTGCCGCAGGCGGAGACGGTGGTGAAGGCCGCGCTTGGCCTGATGGCCGAGACCGACACGCTGGTGGTTTGACTAGATCCTGATGCCCAGGGCCAGGCGCAGCTGGGCGGCCGCCTCCGCGCCCTTGTTCTGCTGCACCCGCTCCACCAGGGTCAGCGCCAGGGCCTGCAGCGCGGCCAGGTCCTGGCATTGCTCGACCTCCAGAACGAACAGATAGCCCTTCATCAGGCCCAGCTGTTTGGTGGCGTGGTTGCTCAGATAGGCGTAGAGCTGCGCATGGTCGAGCAAGGGCGGCTCGCCAAAGGCGCTGTTGTGCTGCGCCGGGGGTGGGGGAGGGGACGTCGGCGCGGCCATCGGTGCCGGCGGCGTTGCAGCCACAGCAGCACCGGCAGCGACGGCAGGAATGGCGGCCCCGGCAGCAGCGATCAGCCCGTGCTCCAGCAGAAAGGCGATGTCCGCCTCGGCCACACCCTGCACCAGGCCCAGCCAGTCGCGGGCGGTGCGTGAGCCGTCCAGCACCAGCAGCAGATTGCGGGTGCTGCGCGACAAGGCCAGGGCGCGCGCCTTGATCTCGGCACGGCCTGCATCGGTCTTGGTGTAGCTCTGGTCAAGCATCGGCGTTCAAATCCTCCGCCGCGACCTTAGCGCAGACCGGCCCGCTCAGGCGCCGGCCGGGCCTTTCATGGACTCAATTCTTGTCGCGTAGTTCACGCCGCAGTATCTTGCCCACCGGCGTCTTGGGCAGCTCGGTGCGGAACTCCACCACCTTGGGCCGTTTGTAACCGGTCAGCGTGGTTTCGCAATAGGCCCTGACCTCGGCCTCGGTCAGCGAAGGATTCTTCTTGACGATGACCACCTTGACGGCCTCGCCCGACTTCTCGTCCAGCACGCCGACAGCGGCGCATTCGAGCACGCCGTCCATCTGGGTCAGCACATCCTCGATCTCGTTCGGATAGACATTGAAGCCGCTGACCAGGATCATGTCCTTCTTGCGGTCGATGATGCGAAAGAAGCCCTGGTCATCCACCGTACCGACGTCACCGGTGCGGAAGAAGCCCTCCGGCGTCATCACCTTGGCGGTCTCGTCGGGGCGCTGCCAGTAGCCGGCCATGACCTGCGGGCCCCTGATGGCAATCTCGCCCGAATGACCTGGGGCCACCTCATGCCCGTCGTCGTCGAGCAGGCACAGCTCGGTGCTGGGCAGCGGCAGGCCGATGGAGCCGGTGTAAGCCAGGCTGTCGGTCGGGTTGCAGGTGGCCGAGGGCGAGGTCTCGGACAGGCCATAGCCCTCGCAGATCGGGCAGCCGGTCTTCTCCAGCCACAGCTTGGCGGTGGCCTGTTGCACGGCCATGCCACCGCCGACCGAGATGATCAACCCGCTCCAGTCCACGGTGTTGAACAGCGCGTGGTTGGCCATCGCGTTGAACAGGGTATTGACCGCCGGCAGGCTGTGAAAGCGGTGCTTGGACAGCTCCTTGAACAGCGCCGGAATGTCACGCGGGTTCGGGATCAGCACATTGCAGGAGCCCATGTGCAGGCCCAGCATCATGTTCGTCGTGAAGCCGAAGATGTGATACAGCGGCAGCGCCGCGATCGACACCAGCTGCTCGCCGGCCGGCACCTTCTTGAGCGCCGGGCCATACCAGGCCTCGCTCTGCAGCAGATTGGCGACCAGATTGCGGTGCACCAGCACCGCCCCCTTGCTGACGCCGGTGGTGCCGCCGGTGTACTGCAGCACGGCAATGTCCTCCGGGCCCATCGTCGGCGCCTTGTAGGGCAGCTTGGCGCCGCGCGTCAGGGCGTCGCCGAGGCTGACGGCCGTCGGCAGCTCGAAGGCCGGCACCAGCTTCTTCACCTGGCGCACCACGTAGTTGACGATGTAGCGCTTGGGGAAGCCCAGCAGATCGCCCATGCCGGTGAGCACGATGTGCTTGGTCGGCACATGGGGCAGCACCTGCTGCAAGGTGGCGGCAAAGTTCTCCAGGATCACGATCGCCTTGGCGCCCGAGTCCTTCAGCTGGTGCTCCAGCTCGCGCGGGGTGTACAGCGGGTTGACGTTGACCACCACATAGCCGGCGCGCAGGATGGCGGCCACCGCCACCGGGTACTGCGGCACATTGGGCAGCATCACAGCCACGCGATCACCGCGCTCCAGGCCGAGGCCCTGCAGAAAGGCGGCCAGCGCCTGCGACAGCTCGTCCATCTGGCCGAAGGTCATCGCCTTGCCCATCATCTTGTAGGCAGGGCGGTCACGGTATTTCTTGAAACCTGACTCGAGCAAGGCCACCAGCGAGGGATAGAGCTTGGTATCGATCTCCGCAGGCACGCCTGCGGGGTACTGCTTCAGCCAGATTTTCTCCATCAGCACGGTCTCCATGTATTGCCGGGATTGTGACCAAGGAACGGCGTCACCGAAATCAGGGGATTCGATAGCGGGATTTGGGCTTGCGGCTCTAGCGCGGCTGATCGCCTCGTGTGATGCGCGGCGCATCCAGCGGCAGCAGCAGGCGCATCTCGGTGCCCCGGGCGGGCGCGCCGGGAACAACGGACAGCGACGCCGCCGCGTGCCAGCTCAGCGTGCCGCCCAGCCGGGCGGCACGCTTGCCCATATTGCGCATGCCCTGCCCCGCGCTCGGCTCCGCGGGCATGCCCCGGCCGTTATCGCTGATCGACAGGCGCACGGTGGCGCCATCGGCCTCCAGCTGGGTGGCAAATACCACCTCGGTGGCGCCGGCATGGTGCAGCACATTGTTCAGCGTTTCCTGCACGATACGCACCAGCTCACGCCCGCCGGTGCCGGCCAGGCAGGGCAGCAGCGGCGTGTCGGCCAGTTGCCAGCTCAGCGTGAGGCCGGCGGCGGCCAGCCGGGCGCCAAGTCGATGGCGCAAATTGGCCAGCAGCTGGGTCAGGTCGCCATCACTGACCGACAGCGCATCGACGGTGAGCCGCATCTCGTCGATGCAATCGTCCAGCAGGGCGGCCAGTTCGCGTTTGTCCAGCCCGCTCTCGGCCCCCAGCTTGGCCATCAAGAGCTGGGAGCCCAGGCCGTCGTGCATTTCCTGCAGCAGATGTTCGCGCTCGGCGGCGGCGCTGCGCAGCTGTTCGCTGTGCTGCAGCTCGCGAAAGCGTTGCTCCAGCTCCCGCGAGCGCGCGGCAACCTGACGCTCCAGATCCTGCCGCACACGCTGCTGCTCGCGCAGCGAGGCCACAAAGCGCTGCTGCAGGGTCAGGCCGGCCAGCAACACCAGCGCCGCATGGCCGACCATATTCACATCCACCACCAGGAACAGCTTGTTCATGACCAGTGCAAAGAAGCTGACATAGACCCAGGCCCATAGCGACAGCCCCACCGCCAGGGCCGCTGCTGCTGCCGTCGGCCGCCCGCTGCGCAGCGCCGCCAGCAGCATCAGCCCGGCCGCCGCGACCAGCAGGGTCAGCCGGCTGCCCAACGCCCACCAGGGCCATGGCCGGGAGAAGTCGAGCCAGGTCTGCCCGGTCAGCGAGGCCCAGGTATCGATGGGCAGGCCTATGGCTGCCACGCCCAGGGCAAGCAGCACCGGCCAGCGAGCGGGCCAGGCGCTCAGTCGCGCAACCAGCACCAGCAGGGCCACCTTGGACAGCAGATCGCCCACATCCAGCACCAAGCGCCACCAGGGCGAAGGCAGGGGCGCGGCAGCCAGCAAATAGGGCGACAGCAGCAGGGCCACCGACAGGCAGAAAAACCCCCCCACGCCGTACACCCACTCCTGGCGCAGGGCCAGCCATACCAGCAGCAGGAAGATCCCGATCACCAGCCCGGCCAGGGCGGTGATGGCGTGCAGCGACTGGCGCACATCACGCGAGGAATGAAACCTCTGCATCTGAATGGCGGGGCCCAGCAGCACCGCCGACAGCTTGGTGCCCTCAAAGCCGGGCTCGGCCAGCCGCACGTAGATGGCATGCGGACCTGCGTCAAGCATGTCGGGCGCGATATTGATCAGCACCGGCTGACGGCCCAGGCCCAGGCTGCGTTGCAGCCGGTTGCTGGCGTCATCGGGGCGCGAGCGGATGACCAGATACTGGTCCAGATACACCATCGCCTCGGGCCGGTGCTGCAGACTCAGCAGATAGGGCTCGCGCGCCGGCTCGCTGAGCTCGAAGGGCAGGCGGTACCAGCTGGCCGCGGTGGGGCTGCCATCGGCCTGGGTCTCGGGCACCGCGTCGGGCAGACTGACCGCCTGCGCCGGCCGTGACGGTGGCAGCACCGCATCAAACGGGGGCAGCTCACCCGTGTCAAAGATGCGCTCGGCCTGCACCAGCCGCAGCACCTGCGCTGGGGTGACCATGTTGTAGTGCTGCGAAACCTTGTGCACCACGGCCATCAACAGCAGCGGCAGCAACAGCAGCAGCAGTGCCAGGGCGAAACGCCGCAGGCCTCTGGGACGGGCGGGCTTGACTGCAGCCTCCACCTTGCGGACCCCGGCGGCTGCGGCTTACTCGATCGCCTTGACCATGTCCTCGACCACCTTCTTGGCGTCGCCGAACACCATCATCGTCTTGTCCATATAGAACAGCTCGTTGTCCAGGCCGGCATAACCGGCCGCCATCGAGCGCTTGTTGACGATGATGGTCTTGGCCTTGTAGGCCTCGGGAATCGGCATGCCGTAGATGGCGCTGCCCTTGGTCAATGCCGCCGGATTGACCACGTCATTGGCGCCCAGGATGATGGCCACATCGACCTGGCCGAACTCGCCATTGATGTCCTCCATCTCGAACACCTGGTCGTAGGGCACCTCGGCCTCGGCCAGCAGCACGTTCATGTGGCCCGGCATGCGGCCGGCCACCGGGTGGATGGCGTACTTGACGGTGATGCCCTTGTGCGTGAGTTTCTCGGCCAGCTCCTTGACCGCATGCTGGGCACGGGCCACGGCCAGGCCGTAGCCGGGCACGATCACCACCGTCTCGGCATTGCCGAGGATGAAGGCCGCGTCATCAGCGCTGCCGCTCTTCACCGGCCGCTGCTCCTTGGCCCCGGCCGCCGGGCCGCCGGCCTCGCCGCCGAAACCACCCCCGATAACGTTGAAGAAGGAACGGTTCATCGCCTTGCACATGATGTACGAGAGGATGGCGCCCGAACTGCCGACCAGCGAACCGGCGATGATCAACATCGAGTTGTTCAGCGAGAAGCCGATGCCGGCCGCCGCCCAGCCTGAGTAGCTGTTGAGCATCGACACCACTACCGGCATGTCGGCGCCGCCGATCGGGATGATCAAGAGCACGCCGAGCACGAAGCCCAGGGCAATGATGACGCCGAAGTACATCCAGCTCTCGGACTGCCAGAAGCCGAAGCAGAAGAAGGCCGCCGCCAGACCCAGGGCCAGGTTCAGCTTGTGCTGGCCGGCGAAGGTCACCGGCGCGCCCTGGAACAGTCTGAACTTGTACTTGCCGCTGAGCTTGCCAAAGGCGATCACCGAACCGCTGAAGGTGACCGCGCCGATGAAGGCGCCCAGGGCCAGCTCGATGCGGTTGCCGCCCGGAATGGCCCCGCCCTTGACGGTAATGCCGAACGCATAGGGCTCGACCACCGCAGTCGCAGCGATGAACACCGCGGCCAGGCCGATCATGCTGTGCATGAAGGCCACCAGCTCGGGCATCTTGGTCATCTCGACCTTGTTGGCCATATAGGCGCCCATGCCGCCGCCGATGACCAGGCCCACCAGCACATAGCTGAGGCCGAACAGATTGCCATGGGCCAGCTTGACGATCAGTGCGACGGTGGTGAGTGCCGCCACGGCCATGCCCAGCATGCCGAAGAAGTTGCCGCGTATCGAGGTGGTCGGATGCGACAGACCCTTCAGCGCCTGGATGAAGCAGACGCTGGCAAAGAGATAAAGCAGCGTGACGAGATCGAAACTCATTGCTTGGCCTCCACGGTCTTCCTGTCCTTCTTCTTGAACATCTCAAGCATTCGTCGCGTCACCAGAAAGCCGCCGAAGACATTGACGGCGGCCAGCGCCACGGCCAGGGTGCCCATGGCCTTGCCCAGGTCAGTCTCGGTGAGGGCCGCGGCCAGCATCGCCCCGACGATGACGATGGCCGAGATCGCATTGGTCACGGCCATCAGCGGCGTGTGCAGGGCCGGGGTGACGTTCCAGACCACGTGGTAGCCGACGTAGATGGCCAGCACGAAGATGATCAGGTTGGTGACGGTGGGTGAAACGATATCCATCTTGTTCTCCTTGGCTTGCGGTTCCTAGCCCGGATGCAATCCGGGATCGGCCCCGGATTTCATCCGGGCTACGACTATTTGCGTTTGATCTCGCCGCCCTGCGTCATCAGGCAGGCGGCAACGATGTCGTCATCCATCGGCACGGCGAAGCCGCCTTCCTTGGGCAACACCAGCTTCAGGAAGTCCAGCACATTGCGGGCATAAAGCGCGCTCGCGTCCGCGGCCACCAGGCCGGCCAGATTGGTCTCACCGATGATGGTCACGCCATGCACCGAGACGGTCTGGTCGGCCACGCTCAGCGGGCAGTTGCCGCCCACCCCGTTGGCGCCCTTGCCGGCGGCGATGTCAACGATCACCGAACCGGGCTTCATCGCCTTGACCATGTCCTCGGTCACCAGCACCGGCGCGGCGCGGCCCGGGATCAATGCAGTCGAGATCACGATGTCGGCCGCGGCCACGCGCTTGGCGACCTCGACCTTCTGGCGCTCCAGCCAGCTCGGCGGCATGGCCTTGGCATAGCCGCCCACACCCTCGGCAGCCTCTTTTTCCTCCGCCGTTTCGTAAGGCACGTCGATGAACTTGGCACCCAGCGACTCGACCTGCTCCTTGACCGAGGGACGCACATCCGAGGCCTCGATCACAGCGCCGAGACGCTTGGCGGTGGCAATCGCCTGCAGGCCGGCCACGCCGACGCCCAGGATCACGACGCGGGCGGCCTTCACAGTGCCGGCCGCCGTCATCAGCATCGGGAAGAAGCGCTGGTACTTGTCGGCGGCCATCATCACCGCCTTGTAGCCGGCGATATTGGCCTGGCTGGACAGCACGTCCATGCTCTGCGCCCGGGTGGTGCGCGGTGCCGCTTCGAGGGCGAAGCTGGCCAGGCCGGCCGTGGCCAGGCGCTGCAGGCCGTCGCGGTCAAAGGGATTGAGCATGCCGACCAGATTGCTGCCCGACTTCATCAGGGTCAGCTCTTGCTCCGACGGGCTGCGCACCTTGAGTACCAGCTCGGCGCCCAGTGCGCCCGCCTGATCGGTGATCTCGGCGCCGGCGGCGACATAGGCCTCGTCGGTGACGCTTGCGCCCAAGCCCGCACCCGCGGCCACCTTGAGGGTGTGGCCCTGGGCCTTCAGCTTCTTGGCCGTCTCGGGGGTCACGGCCACGCGTGTTTCCCCGTGGGCGGTCTCTTTAGGGACTCCAATCAACATGCTGGCTCCTCGGACTCGTTATAGCTTGACTGACCCGCAGCTTACACAAAGATCGTGAGGCCGCGATTGAGGCCTCTACCTAGGACGGCCACCCCAGTCAGTTGGTGCCCGAGCTTGACGAGTACGTCAAGGTCCGGCACGCAAGGAACTAGGCTTTGCCCTTGACCCGCGCGTCGGCCTTGACCTTCTTGGGCGGCTTGACCTTGATCAGCCCCTGATCCTGCAGTGACTGCTTCTTGGCCTTGCGCTCGGCATCCAGCTTGTGTCCCTCGGCATGCCAGGCGGCGAATTCGTCCGGCGTTTCCAGGCTGATGGCGCCCAGCACGCCGTGGCGAAAATCGTGAATCACGATCTCGGCCGCCTTCTGCAGATTGGCCCTGCCCTTGCCCAGCAACGGCGCACGCTTGCGCGCCACCGCCTCCAGCACCTGCTCGTCGCTCTGGCCTTCGACCACCTCCAGCTGGTAGCGCGCCTGCAGCGCCGCCCCATAGTTGGGAATCAGGTAGTGCAGCAGCTCCAGCGCCACCTCTTCCTCATCGAAGGCATTGCGGCCGATGGCACCGCTGGCCGCCAGGTTGTAGCCGCTCTTGGCAACGATGATCTTGGGCCACAACACGCCCGGGGTGTCGTACAGCACGAAATCAGGCGCGAGATTGATGCGCTGCTCGGCCTTGGTGACACCGGCTTCGTCTCCGGTCTTGGCCGCGCGCTTGCCGGTCAGTGTATTGATCAAGGTCGATTTGCCGACGTTGGGAATGCCGCAGACCAGCACCCGCATCGGCTTGGTCAGCCCGCCGCGCAGCGGGGCCAGCTCCTGGCAGGCCTTGATCAAGGCCTTGGCCGGTGCGGTGACGCTGGCGTCCAGGCTGATCGCCCGGGTGTTGGGCCTGGCGTTGTAGTGGGCCAGCCACAGCCCGGTACGCGCCACATCGGCCAGATCCTGCTTGTTCAGCACCTTCAGCGCCGGCTTGGCCTTGGTCAGTTCGGCCAGCAGCGGGTTGGCGCTCGATCCCGGCAGCCGCGCATCGAGCATTTCCAGCACCACGTCGATGTCCTTGATGCGCTCGGCAATGGCCTGACGCGTCAGGTGCATGTGGCCGGGGAACCATTGAATCGACATTGCTTGCTGCTTTCTGGTGGGGGGTGCCGGCCGCATCACGCGGCCATTGGGCCCACATTGTCCATGCAACGGGACAAGCGCCCGACAATCCCAGTCAAGTCAGCGGCTGATTCCCATCCGGCTCGCCCTTCAGCCGGCCAATCAGCCCACGCATCACCGTATCGTCCTCGGCGCGCATCAGCCCGCTGCGCAGCAGCGAGTCACGCTCCAGTTCGCGCAATCGCCATTCGAGTTCGCGCATCACCAAAATGACCTCCAGGTGAAGCCGGGGATCGCTCTCAGCGGCGAGTTCGCACATCAACGTGGCGGGGTCAGCGGTATCCAGCCCGGCGCTGGAGAAGGCCATCTGGATGCGCTGCATGCGCTGGCTGCCCGCCAGCAGCTGCTGCCTGAGTTCACCGCCGGCCTGGTCGGCACGTGCGCCTATCCAGGCACGGTGCTCCGCGAAGCGCCTCAGGGTGGCGGCAATCCGCTCCAGGCGCGGTATGGCCGGCTCGAGCGGCTCGGGGGACTCCCGGACCGCCTGCATGCCGGGGCTGGCGCGGGCCGAGGCCGCCACCCACTCCAGCAATTCGCTGTTGAACTCGCCGGGCATCAGCTTGGTGGACACGCTGGCACGCTCCAGCGGCGAGACGCCGGACTCGATCATGGCCATCAACCATTCCGCCGCACCCAGAATCTGTCCATCGAGCGACAGTCGATCACCGCCGACGCCATGGGGATAGCCAAAGCCATCCAGCCGCTCATGGTGCATCAGCACCGCATTGGCCACCGCCGGGCCGGCACCCTCCATCTTGCTGAGCACACGGTGGCCGACCACCGGATGCAGCACGATGTGCTTCCACTCCTCCGGGCCCAGGCTGACATCGCGGCGCAGCAGGGCCGGGTCGATGTAGAGCTCACCCACGTCGTGCACCAGGCCGGCCAGGGCCAGCGTGCGGTGATGGTCGATCTCGCCCGGCCGCAGTTGGCGGGCCAGGGCCAGCGCGATCATGGCCACGCCGACCGTGTGCTTGAGGCGGTCGCCCTGGTGCTCGCAATAGACGGTCAGCAGCGACTGCACCGGCAGGCTCAGGCGAAGCTGGCCGAGCGAGTCCGGCACAGCCAGTTGCGCAGGCCTGCCGCTGCACAGGGCGGCCAGCAGGGCGTGCTCGTCCAGCAGCTCCTCGGCGATGGCGCCAAAGCGCGCCGGCGCTACGCCGTCGACTACCTGCACGCAGTCTTCCAGCGGCTTGCTCAGCTTGTGCTGCAGCAGGCGGTCGCGCACATCTCCATTGATACGCGCGCCCTTGGCCAGCAACTTCATGCCATTGCCGGCCAGGATGTCCTCGCTGGCCTCTACCTCGTAGTCCCGCCCGGTGGCCACGACGTGGTTGAGGTAATGCGGGTTGACGCTGTTGTCGCTCTCGTCGCTCATGTTCTCCGGCCGGTTCCCTGATTTCAGGTGACATGCTACCTGCCCGGTTTGACGTTCGTCTGACTGCCGACGCCCGGGCAATGGTTACCATCGCCGACCATGAACTCACCCTTGCTACCCCCGCGCGCACTCCAGGGCTTGCGCGTGATCGAGATGGGTCAACTGATCGCCGGGCCGTTCGCCGGCAAGACGCTAGGCGACTTCGGCGCCGACGTGATCAAGATCGAGGCGCCCGGCGCCGGCGACCCGTTGCGCAACTGGCGGCTGCTGAAGAACGGCACGTCGGTCTGGTGGCAGGTGTCGTCGCGCAACAAGCGTTCGCTGGCGCTGGATCTGCGCACCGAGGAGGGCCAGGAAATCGCCCGCCAGCTGATCAAAGAGGCCGACGTGCTGATCGAGAACTTCCGCCCCGGCACCCTGGAGGACTGGGGCCTGGGCTGGGAGCAATTGAGTGCGCTGAACCCCGGCCTGGTGATGCTGCGCATCTCCGGCTACGGCCAGACCGGCCCCTACCGCGACCTGCCCGGCTTCGGCGCCATCGGCGAGGCGATGGGCGGCCTGCGCCACCTGACCGGCGAGCCGGGCCGGGTGCCGGTGCGGGTGGGCGTGTCGATCGGCGACACGCTGGCCGCCCTGCATGGCGTGATTGGCGTGCTGACGGCCCTGTACCACCGCCGCGTCAACGGCGGCCAGGGACAGGTCATCGACGTGGCGCTGCACGAGGCCGTGTTCAATGTGATGGAGAGCCTGATCCCGGAATACAGCGCCTTCGGCGCGGTGCGCGAAGCGGCCGGCAGCGCGCTGCCCGGCATTGCCCCGTCCAATGCCTACAAATGCATTGACGGCTATGTGCTGATCGCGGGCAACGGCGACAGCATCTTCAAGCGGCTGATGGAATCGATTGGCCGCACGGACCTCGCCACCGCCCCCGACCTGGCCAACAACGCCGGCCGCGTCGAGCGCGTGACCGAGATCGATGCAGCCATCGAGCAATGGTCACTGAACCGCACCGTCGATGCGGTGCTGGCGCTGCTGGGAGCGGCCCGCGTGCCGGCCGGCAAGGTCTACACCGCCAAGGACATCGTCGAGGACCCGCACAACCGCGCTCGCGACATGATCCTGCAGCAGCAGACGCGCGACGGCTACACCGTCGATGTGCCCGGCGTCGTGCCCAAGCTGTCGGCCACACCGGGCAGCTTGCGCACTTCGGCCCCGCACCTGGGCGACGACACCGATGCGGTGCTGCGCGGCATGGGGCTGACGACCGAGCAGATTGCCCTGCTGCGCAGCAAGGGCGTCGTGGCGTGAGCCAAGGCCTCCGGCAAGATCGCAGGGCCGCGAGCGCCGTGCCGGCCTGACGGGGAACCCGAACCGACCGCGACAGGAGACACGGCAAATCCTGACACCGAGGCGCGGCACCGTCCTCCGCCGCGAGCCCGGTGCACGGGGCATAGTCACTCAACGCCCCACTGCCCCTATGCCCCACCCAATCGACAAGGAACATGCCATGAAGATCCTGATGGTTCTTACCTCGCACGACAAGCTCGGCAACACCGGCCAGAAGACCGGCTTCTGGCTGGAAGAATTTGCCGCCCCTTACTACACGTTCAAGGATGCTGGCGCAGCCATCACGCTGGCCTCGCCCCAGGGCGGCCAGCCGCCGCTTGATCCGAAGAGCGATGACCCAAGCGCACGGACCGAGGCGACGAAACGCTTTCGCGCCGATGCTGCGGCCACCGCGCTGCTCGCCATGACCGCGCGACTGGCCGACATGAGGGCCGAGGATTTCGATGCCGTGTTCTATCCGGGCGGCCACGGCCCGCTGTGGGATCTGGCGGAAGACCGTGATTCGATCGCCTTGATCGAAGCCATGGCTCGCGCCGGCAAGCCGGTCAGCGCCGTCTGCCATGCGCCCGCGGTGCTTCGCCACGCCAGGAACGACGATGGCACACCGCTGGTCAACGGTCGCAAGGTCACCGGCTTCACCAACAGCGAGGAGGCGGCGGTACAGTTGACCGACATCGTGCCCTTTCTGGTCGAGGACATGCTCAAGGCCAACGGCGGCATCTACAGCAAGGGTGCTGACTGGCAGCCCTATGTGCTGACCGATGGCCGACTGGTCACTGGCCAGAATCCGGCCTCGTCTGAACAGGCCGCCAAGGCGGTGCTGGCCTTGCTCGGCTGAAGTTCCAGCCCTACCCCTCGCCAGTCACAAACAGGCCACCGGCCTATTTGTGCCCGGCCCCCCTTGCAGCGCGCGCCGGGCCAGTGGCCCAGCCCTTCGCCGGCATCGCGTGCAGCAATACATTGCAGCCGGCCGTGATGTGCTCCGGCTTGGCATCCTCGATCTCGTTGTGGTTGATGCCGTACTTGCAGGGTTTGAAGATCATGCCGGACGGAGCCAGCTTGGCCATCTAGACGGCGTCATGGCCGGCGCCTGAGACGGCCGGCATGTTCGAGTAGCCGAGCTTCTTCGCGGCGCGAGCCACCGCATCGACGCAGTCCGGTTGGAAGGGCTGGGCCGGGTAATGCGGCACCAGCTTCAATGGCCCTGGCCGACGACCATCGGATCGATCCGCCGTGTCGACAGCAAAGAGAGCATCAGCGCAGCTTGTCGTTGCGCTTCAATTCGACTACCAACTCCTGCGCGGCCGCCTCGACCGCGCGCCGGCCTGCCAGGCCAAAATCGCCTTTGAATTCCTCGAACTCGGCCGCACCGTTGCCAACGACGCGCAGTTTGGTCTGGGGCGCGCCAGAGGCATCCAGCACCTCGATCGCCAAGGTCACGGCGAAGCGGGTCGGTGGCCAGGTCAGCAGCGAGGGCGAGCTGGAGTGGGTCATGATGTCTGGTACGAACACATAGCTCGCGCCGGCCTCCTTGATGGCCGGCAGGTCACTTGCCGCCTTGACGACGCTGACGTCGGCAAAGCTCGCGCCCAGTGCCGCACGCAGCGAGCGTTCAATATCGCGGTAGGGGAAATAGGTGATCTTGTCGCCGCCGCCGCCTTCCGTCGTGACCTGCTTGGCACGATCGGCATCACTCATCACATAGGCCACCTTCTTGGCCGACGGAGCGGCGCTCGAGCTGCGCTGGGGCACGCTCTTGGCCTCGATGGAGATCGGGTGGGCACAGGCGCCGAGTATCAGCACAAGGGCAAGGCTCAGGGCAAGCTTCAGCAAGCGGGCCGCAGACGCGGGATGAGAGGTGATACGGTTCATTTTCTTGGCTCCTTGAACGACGGTGGATGAGCTTGTTTTACTTCTTCAGAGCGGCCACCAGGCCGGCGTCGCGATAGATGACCGACAACAGCTCGCGCACGAGGCGCGGGTACTCGGCCTGGCCCTTGGGTATGGCCACTGCGCCGGCAAAGGAAGACTCGAACTGGGTCTTGGCGTCAAACTGCTTCTTGAAGAGCACATTGCCGCCCTCGGTCACGGTGACTTCGGTCGCGATATCGCCCTCGCCAGTACTGAAACCCGACACATCGATGTCGTTGCGCACCAGGCGCAGATCAAGGCGCTTGCCGGCTGCCTTGTCGTACAGCCCGGCCTCGGTGAGGTCTCGTATCAATGCCTGCTCGACATACAGGGCAAAGGTGCCGGTGCTGGCCGCCAGTTTGGTGCCCCTCAGCGTGATGTTGTTGACCTTGGCACCCGGATCCTCAGGCTGCACCTTGCCCACCGATGCGGGCTTCAGGCTCTGCCGCTTGAGGGCATCAACAGCGGCATAGTCGGCCGAATACTCGGGCGTGACAAAAGATGCGCAGCCGCTCAATGCGGTGCCCAGAGCCATGCTGGCCAAGATGATCAGTTTTCTCATATTCCCTCCTCGATTGACGTAATGTTCTATGGCGTCCATTCGGTCGCACGCACGGCTCACCCGGACCGTTGCCGTTGCCCGATCTTGCTGTGGCAGATGTATCGACGGCCTCCCCAGGCGCGAGCTCATCCTGGCCAGCAGGAAGACGCTCAACTAACTGTTTTACTGAGTCTACTTCGAGATCGCCTCAGGATTGAATGGTGAGAACCCCGAGGTAGCCACGCGAGGAAAACGGCCCTCCAGTGGCCGACGCTCACACGGCTTCGCATTCCGGCGGCTTGATCTTTTCGGCGAGCACTCGCGACGCCACTCCCCTTGCAGGGCGCGCCGAGCCAGTGGCCCGGCCCTTCGCCAGTCACAAACAGGCCACCGGCCTATTTGTGCACGGGCTCCCCTTGCAGGGCGCGCCGAGCCAGTGGCTCGGCCCTTCGCCAGTCACAAACAGGCCACCGGCCTATTTGTGCACGGGCTCAGCCCTCTCCAGCATCGCGTGCAGTAGCACATTGCACCCGGCCGTGATGTGCTCCGGCTTGGCATCCTCGATCTCGTTGTGGCTGATGCCGTCCTTGCAGGGGATGAAGATCATGCCGGCCGGTGCGAGCTTGGCCATGTAGACGGCGTCGTGCCCCGCACCTGACACGGCCGGCATATTCGAGTAGCCGAGCTTCTTCGCCGCGCGCCCCACCGCCTCGACGCAGTCGGGATGGAAGGGCTGAGCCGGGTAGTGCGACACCAGCTCGATCGTGATCGTCAGGCCGCTTTCGGCGCTGATGCGCGCGGCCGTGGCACGGATGTCGGCATCCATCGCCTCGACCAATTCGTCGGTGTTGTTGCGCAGGTCGATGCTGAACTTGACCTGGCCGGGGATCACGTTTCGGCTGTTCGGATGCACATGGACCATGCCCACCGTGCCACGACCGTGCGGTGGGTGGCGGTGGGCAACGGCCACCACTTCCAGCATCAGCTTCGCTGCCACCTGCAGTGCGTCCTTGCGCAGGGCCATGGGCGTGGGGCCGGCGTGGGCCTCCATGCCGGTGACCACGCAGTCGTACCACTTGATGCCCAGCACGGCGTTGACGACACCTATGGTCACGTCATGGTCTTCCAGCACCGGGCCCTGCTCGATATGGGTCTCGAAATAGCTGCCGATCGGATGGGCGCCGGGCTCTTCGCTGCCGATGTAGCCGATGCGCTCCAGCTCGCCCTGCACGGTCAAGCCCTCGGTGTCCTTGGCGGCATAGGCATGCTCCAGGGTGAAGGCCTTGGCGAACACGCCGGAGCCCATCATCACCGGCACGAAGCGCGAGCCCTCCTCGTTGGTCCAGAAGGCGACCTCGATCGGCGCTTCCGTTTCAATGCCGTGGTCGTTGAGTGTACGCACCACCTCGAGGCCGGCCAGCACGCCGTAGTTGCCGTCGAACTTGCCGCCGGTCGGCTGGGTGTCGATATGGCTGCCGGTCATCACCGGCGGCAGGCTGTTGTTGCGGCCGGCGCGGCGCATGAAGCCGTTGCCGATCTTGTCGACGGTGACGGTCATGCCGGCCTCGCGGGCCCAGCCGAGCACCAGATCGCGGCCCTGGCGGTCGAGATCGGTCAGCGCGAGGCGGCAGACACCGCCCTTCTTGGTGGCGCCGATCTGCGCCAGCTCCATCAGCGAGGCCCACAGGCGGTCGCCGTTGATGCGCAGGCTGTCGATACTCGTTTGGGTGGTGGTCATGTCCATGATCGTGTCCTTCGTTGAGGTTCAGCGCGCCACCGGAGTGGGGGCCAAATCAGCCGTGCGCTTGGCCAGCGCGCCGAAGGCCGGGGCGAACGGCGGGCGCTTGATGTACTGCCCCGCGCCAGCTTCAGCCCGCAGATCGCCGTTGGCGAAAACTATCTTGCCGGCGCTGAGCGTATGACTGGGCACGCCCTTGACTGTGCGGCCCTCGAAGATGTTGTAGTCGCCCTTGGAGAACTGCGTCTTGGCCGACAGCGTCTTCGTACCCGCCGGGTCCCACAGCACCAGATCGGCATCGGCGCCGACCGAGATGCTGCCCTTGCGCGGGTAGATATTGAACAGCTTGGCGGCATTGGCCGAGGTCACGGCAACGAACTCGCTGGGCGTGAGGCGCCCGGTGTTGACGCCGGCATCCCAGATCACGGCCATCCGTTCCTCGATGCCGCCACAGCCGTTGGGGATCTGCGCGAAGGCATTGCGGCCCGCCGCCTTCTGCGCGGCGCAGAAGGTGCAATGGTCGGTCGCCGTGGTGTGCAGATTGCCGGCCTGCAGATGGCGCCAGAGGTTCTCCTGATGGCCCTTGGGCCGGAACGGCGGGCTCATCACGTGCGCGGCGGCGGTGGCGAAGTCGGGGTGGCGGTAGACGCTGTCGTCGATCACCAGATGGCCGGCCAGCACCTCTCCATAGACGCGCTGGCCGCGGGCGCGGGCCCGGGCGATCGCGTCGGCCGCCTCGGTGCAGGAAACGTGGACAACATAGATCGGCACGTTCAGCACATCGGCAATGGCAATGGCGCGCTGGGCCGCCTCGGCCTCCACCATAGGCGGGCGTGACAGCGGATGGCCCTCCGGCCCGGTGATGCCCATCTTGGCCACCTCCTGCTGCAAGAGGAACACCAGCTCGCCGTTCTCGGCGTGGACGGTGGGCATCGCGCCCAGCTCAAGCGCGCGCTTGAAGCTGTTCACCAGCGTTTCGTCGTCGCACATGATGGCGTTCTTGTAGGCCATGAAGTGCTTGAAGCTGTTCACGCCTTCGTCACGCACCAGGGTGCCCATGTCCTCGCGCACGCTGTCGGCCCACCAGGTCACGGCGACGTGGAAGCTGTAGTCGCCGGCCGACTTCTGCGCCCAGTCGCGCCAGGTGCGGTAGGCCTCCATCAGCGGCTGCTGCGGATTCGGGATGACGAAGTCGATGATGCTGGTTGTGCCGCCGGCCAGGCCCGCGGCCGTGCCGGTGAAGAAGTCGTCCATCGTCACCGTGCCCATGAAGGGCAGCTGCATATGGGTGTGCGGGTCTATGCCGCCGGGCAGCAGGTACTGGCCGCTGGCGTCCAGCCGGGTGGCGCCGGCCGCCACCTCCAGGTCGGGGCCGACGGCTGCGATCTTGCCGTCAATGCACAGCACATCGGCGCGGAACTCGCGGTCGGCATTGACGACGGTGCCGCCTTGGATCAACACGGTATGGCTCATCACCACTCCTCAATGCTCCCCGGATTGCATCCGGGCTACAAACAGCCGGTAGCCCGGATGCAATCCGGGGCCACCACACACCAACCTTAGCGCTTCTTCGCCGTCAGGTAGAAATAAATACCGGCGGCGAACAGGCTGAAGAACCAGCCGAAGTCGAACAGGCTCACCAGCACCGGCGGCACGGCGTCCTTGGGCAAGAGGCCCGACACCACCAGATAGCCCGGCAGGCAGGGCAGCACGCCCAAGCCGAAGGCCACCAGCGCGTGAAGGTTCCAGCCGCTGCTGTACTCGTATTCACCGCCGCGGCGATACAGGTCGTCGACCTTCAGCTCGCCCTTGCGCACGAAGTAATAGTCCACCAGCAGGATGCCGGCAATCGCGCCCAGCAAGGTGCCGTAGCCGCCCAGCCAGGTGAACAGATAGCCGCCCGAGGTGGCCAATAGCTTCCAGGGCATGAACAGCAGGCCGATGGTGGCGGCGATGAAGCCACCGGTGCGAAAGCTCACGCGGTTCGGTGCCAGCTGGCTGAAGTCATACGAGGGCGAGACCAGGTTGGCTGCCACATTGGTCGTCAGGTTGGCCAGCAGGATCACCAGCAGTCCCAGACCCGAGGCGAAGGTGCCCATCTGAGTCAGCAGGCCGTCGGGGAACAGCTGGGCCTTGCCGTACAGAATCGCCGAGGCCGAGAAGCCGATCACGCCAACCATCGAGAACAGCGCCATCGGAATCGGCAGGCCTATCGCCTGGCCCAGGGTCTGATCCTTCTGCGACTTGGCGAAACGGGTGAAGTCGGGGATGTTCAGCGCCAGCGTGGCCCAGAAGCCGACCAGACCGGTCAGCGCCGCCCAGGTCTTGGGTCCGCCCTCCACCACTTTGGCCGGCAGATTGAATAGCTGGCCCGACGGCACCTTGATCATCAGATAGATCACCAGTGCGGCCGAGGCGGCAATCATCAGCGGCGCGGCCACGACCTCGAGCTTGCGGATCGACTCGGGCCCATGCCAGATGAAGTACAGATGCATGGCCCAGAAGGCCAGGAAGCAGATGAACTGCGACATCGAGATCGTCTCGCCCGGGCCCGGGCCGGCCAGGTTCATGCCGATCACATTGAAGAAGCCATGCAGGGCCAGCGCACCGAAATAGCAGTTGATCGAGAACCAGCCGCAGGCCACCAGGCCGCGCAACACGGCCGGCAGATTGGCGCCCTTCACGCCGAAGGAGGCCCGCGCCAGGATGGGGAACGGAATGCCGTGGCGCGGCCCGACGCGGCCGATCAGCACCATCGGTATCAGCACGATGCAGTTGGCCAGCAGCACCAGCCAGACGGCCATCTGCCAGCTGAAGCCCTGGTCCAGCATCGAGCTGGCCATGGTGTAGGTCGGCACGCAGACGACCATGCCCACCCAAAGCGCGGCGAAGTCCTTCCAGGTCCAGGTGCGGTGTGCGGCCGGGGTGGGCTGCAGGTCCTCGTTGCTGAGCGCGGCGTCGGCCGGTGCGGATCGAATCGCTTGGGTATTGCTCATGGGCTCTCCTGTTGATCTTGTGGTGTTGAACTTCTACTGCAGGGGCATGAAATCGATCTGGCCGGGCCGGCCGTCCAGATGCAACTGGTGTGTGGCGGCCGGGCCTTGCGCGACCAGCTTGCCGCGGCGCCAGACCTTCAGCCGCGTGGCGCGCAGGCGCAGCGCCTCGACCGGATCGCGCGCCTGCAGCAGCACCAGGTCGGCATGACAGCCGGCGGCGATGCCATAGCCCTCGAGACCCAGAATCCTGGCAGGCGTGCCGGTGACGGCCTCGAAGCACTGGCGCATTGCCGACTGGCCGGTCATCTGCGCGACGTGCAGGCCCATGTGGGCGACCTCCAGCATGTCGCCGCTGCCCATGCTGTACCAGGGGTCCATCACGCAATCGTGGCCGAAGGCCACCGGTACGCCGGCGGCCAGTAGCTCGGGCACGCGGGTCATGCCGCGGCGCTTCGGGTAGCTGTCGTGCCGGCCCTGCAGGGTGATGTTGATCAGCGGGTTGGCGATGATGGACACGCCAGCCTCGCGTATCAGCGGTATCAGCTTGGACACGTAGTAGTTGTCCATCGAATGCATGCTGGTGACGTGCGAGCCGGTGACACGGCCGTGCAGGCCGAGGCGATGCGATTCGGCCGCCAGGGTTTCGATGTGGCGCGACAGGGGGTCGTCCGACTCGTCGCAGTGCATGTCAACGCGCAGGCCCCGCGCGGCGGCCTCCTCGCACAGCAGCTTCACGCTGGCCGCGCCATCGCTCATCGTACGCTCGAAGTGCGGGATGCCGCCGACGACATCAACGCCCATGTCCAGCGCACGCCTCAGGTTCGCCAGCGCAGTGGCGCTGCGCAGCACGCCGTCCTGCGGGAAGGCGACCAGTTGCAGGTCCAGGTACGGTGCGACGCGTTTCTTGACCTCCAGCAGCGCCTCGACGGCCAGCAAGCGGTCGTCGCACACGTCCACATGGCTGCGTATCGCCAGCAGGCCCTTGGCCACCGCCCAGTCGCAGTAGGCCAGCGCGCGCTCGACCAGCGCCTCCTGCGTCAGCAGCGGTTTCAGCTCGCCCCACAGCGCGATGCCCTCCAGCAGGGTGCCGCTCTGGTTGACGCGCGGCAGGCCGTAGCTGAGCGTGGCGTCCATATGGAAATGGGCATCGACGAACGGCGTGCTCAGCAGCAGGCCCTGGGCATCGACCGTCTCGTGAGCCGGCGCGTGCAGGCCTTCGCTCACTTCGACGATGCGGCCCTCACGCACGGCTACGCCGATATTGCGGCGGCCATCGGACAGGCTGGCGTTGGTGATCAATAGATCGAGTTGGGACATGGTTCAGCGCTCTCCCTTGATATAGGGTTTCATCAAGGCCTGCGGCGTGGCAGATCGGCGCGAGGCGACGATCAGCGCCGCGATCGACAGCAGATACGGCAGCATCAGATAGAACTGGTAGGGCAGGCCTCCCGCATTGGCTTGCTGCAGCCGCAGCTGAAGCGCATCGAAGAAGGCGAACAGCAGCGCGCCCAGCAGCGCCTTGCCCGGCCGCCAGGCGGCGAACACGACCAGCGCCACGCAGACCCAGCCGCGGCCATTGACCATATTGAAGTAGAAGGAATTGAAGGCCGACAGGGTCAGGAAGGCCCCCGCCACGCCCATCAGCGCCGAACCCAGCACGATGGCCGTCGTGCGCACCTTGGCCACAGAAATACCCTGGCTCTCCACCGCCTGCGGACTCTCGCCGACCATGCGCAGCGCCAGGCCGGCCGGCGTGCGGTACAGGCCGTAGCCGATCAGCGGCACCAGCAGCAGGGCAAGCAGGGTCAGCGGCGTCTGCTGCTGCAGCACGGGGATGGGTAGCCATGACATCTCGGCAAACGGCGTGATCGTCGGCGGCGTGTTGACCTTGGGGAAGGCGACGCGGTAGCTGAAGTAGCTCAACGCCGTGCCCAGCAGGGTCAGGCCCAGGCCGGCGACGTGTTGGGACAGTGCCAGGCCAACGGTCAGCAGCGCATGCAGCAGGCCGAAGATGGCGGCAACGGCAGCGGCTGCGATGACACCACCCCACAGCGGCGCGCCGAGGTAGACGGCATACCAGCCTGAGAAGGCGCCGACGACCATCAGGCCTTCGATGCCCAGGTGGAGGACGCCCGCTCGTTCACAGAGCAGCACGCCGAGGGTGCCAAGGATCAGGGGCGTGGCCACGCGGAGGACGGCTACCCAGAAGGGGATGGTGGTGAGCATGTCGAGGACGGTGGTCACTATGTTGACTCCGTTCTGAGCGACAGCGCTTCCCGAAGCGTTGGAGGGCCGGGATTGCGTCCCGGCGGCCGCCTCACTTTCTTTGCTTCGCCAAAGAAAGTAAGCAAAGAAAGGCGACCCGGATGCAGCGCCCCTCGGGTACGAGGGGTTCCCTGCGGTGCTCGCGATCTGGGGCATCTGCGCAAACTCGCCCCCGGGTACAGGGGCTCAGACAGGTGCGCAGATGTCGCCGGGTACGGCTCCGACCCCAGCACGCTGCGCTCCTCGGCGCCGCATACGGGCCATACCCTTCGGCTCGCTGCGCATCGCCTAAAAGGGCTCGTGCAGGCACGAGCCAAGGTCGAAGACCTGGCCCCTCGCGACGATGCGCAGCGAGCCGTGACGAGTTTCCCGTATGCGGCGCCGAGGAGCGCAGCAAGCTGGGGTCGGAGCGGTATGGCCGCGACTTTCACGCACCTGTCTGAGGTCTTGTACTCAAGGCCGAGTTTGCGTGAAAGCCCCCCAGCTTGTGAGCACCGGAAGGCACCCCTCGGTACTCCGAGGGGCGCCGCATCCGGGTCGCCCTTTCTTTGCTTACTTTCTTTCGGCGAAGCTAAAGAAAGTGAGTCGGCTGCCGGGACGACATCCCGGCCTACCTGCCCCTGCCAGGGCGAACGAACAGCCCGCGCCGTCATGCCGAAGCCCTCACCTCAAACCGAACCCGATACCGAGTCAGCATCGCCGCGACCAGCACGACCAACAGGGCCGAGGCCACAACAGCATCCGCCAAATAGCTAGGCACCCCAATCTGCCGGCTCATGCTGTCGGCCCCGACCAGCACGCCAGCCACCAGCACGCTGGAACCGACCACCGCCAGCGGATGCAGGCCCGCCAGCATCGCGATCACGATGCCGCTGTATCCATAGCCGGGCGACATGTCCAGCGTCACATAGCTGGTCCGCCCGGCCACCTCGATCGCGCCGGCAAGGCCCGCCAGACCGCCGGACAGCAGGGCGACCAGCACAACGGTGCGCGTCACCGGCACGCCGGCAAAGGCCGCGGCGCGGGAGTTTGCACCGAGCGCCCTGATGTCGAAGCCCAAGGTCGTGAAGCGCATGATCACCCACAGCAGCAGCGCTGCGCCCATGCTCCACAGCAGCCCCGTGTGCACCCGCGTCTTCTCGACCAGCTTGGCCAGTTCCAGCTCCGATTGCAAGGCCACGCTTTGCGGCCAGCCCATCGCCAGCGGGTCCTTCATCGCGCCGTCCAGCATCGCGCCGACGCCGAGCAGCACGATGAAGTTCAGCAGCAGCGTGCTGACCACCTCGTCCACGCCAAAGCGAAGCTTCATCAGCGCCGGACCCAGCAGCAGCAAGGCGCCGGCCAGCATGGCCGCCAGCATCATCGCGGTGAACAGCAGCGGGCCGGGTGTCGCCAGGCCCACGCCATCGTGCAGCCCGCCGACGGCCACCGCCGCCAGCGCGCCGCCATAGAGTTGGCCCTCGCCGCCGATATTGAATAGCCGCGCCTTGAACGCCACCGTTGCTGCAAGCCCCGTGAGCATCAGCGGAATCGAGCGGGTCAGCGTCTCGCGCCAGGCGAACACCGATCCGAAAGCGCCCTGCATCAGCAGCGCAAAGGTCTGGGCCACCGGCGCGCCGGCGGCGGCGACCAGCAGAGCGGCGATCAGCATCACGGCAGCGAACGAGGTCAGTCCCGAGATCAGCAGCAAATGGGGGCCGACATGGCTGCGCGCCTCAAGCCGCATGGGTTGCTCCCGCCATGGCCAAGCCCAGGCGCTCACGGTTCCAGTCGCCACTGGGCAGGGCCGCGCTCAGCTGGCCGTGGTGCATCACCGCGATACGGTCGGCCAGCAGCTCGATCTCGTCCAGATCGTCGGAGATCAGCAGCACCGCCGCGCCGGCATCGCGCGCCGCGCGCAGCTGCGCGTGCACGAAGTTGACGGCGCCGATGTCCAGCCCCCAGGTCGGCTGGTGGGCGATGATCACGCCGGCCGAGGCACCGCCGGGCCGGCGCAGCACGCGGCCCAGAATCAGCTTCTGCATATTGCCGCCGGACAGCGCGCGGGTGCGCCGGTCGAGACTGGCACCACGCACATCGAAGGTCTGCAGCACCGTGTCGGCATAGGCCCGCGCGGCGCGGCGGCGTATCCAGCCCCAGCGCGAGAACACCGGCGTGCGCAGCCCTTCCGCGCAGGCGTTTTCCCAGACCGGCAGATCGCCGACGATGCCCACCGCCTGCCGGTCTTCCGGTATCCGCGCCAGGCCCTGGGCGACGATGCGCGCGGGCGTCGTGGCCAGCGGTTGGCCATCGACCTGCAGCGTGCCGCCCTTGGCCGGCAGCAGGCCGAACAGCAGATCGGCCAGCAGGGTCTGGCCATTGCCCGAGACGCCGGCAATGCCGACGATCTCGCCGGCGCGCAGGTCCAGGTTGAGTTCACGCAGCGCGGCATGGCCGTCGCTGACGTTCACGCTTTTCAAGCTCAAGCGCAGCGGCGCATCCGGTTTCAAGACCACCGCTTCGCGCTGCAGCGACACCACCGACTGCCCCACCATCCAGCGCGCCAGCTCGGCCTTGTCGGTGTCGGCCGTATTGGCCTGCGCCACCACGGTGCCACCGCGCAGCACCAGCACCCGGTGCGAGATCGCCATCACCTCGTGCAGCTTGTGGCTGATGAAGATCACCGCCATGCCCTGAGCCACCAGCTGGCGCAGCGTGACGAACAGAGAGTCGGCCTCCTGTGGCGTCAGCACCGCGGTGGGTTCGTCCAGCACCAGGATGCGCGCACCACGGTACAGCGCCTTCAGGATTTCGACGCGCTGGCGCTCGCCGACCGACAGGTTGCCGACCAGTGCCTGCGGGTTGACCGGCAGGCCGGAGCGCTGGGCTACCTCCTGCAGCCGGGTCAGCGCCTCGGCACGCGCGCTCTTCAGCCGCATCAGACTCTCGCTGCCCAGCATCACGTTGTCGAGCACGCTGAGGTTGTCGGCCAGGGTGAAGTGCTGGTGCACCATGCCGATGCCCGCAGCCAGCGCGGCACGGGTGTCGCCTGGCGGCAAGGGCTTGCCGAAGACCTCGACATGCCCCTCGTCGGCCGAATAGTGGCCGAACAGGATGGACATCAAGGTGGACTTGCCGGCGCCGTTCTCGCCCAGCAGGGCCAAGACCTCGCCGGAGTTCAACTCCAGCGAGATATTGTTGTTGGCCACCAAGTCGCCGAAACGCTTGGTGATGCCCTGCATGC
>Ga0187842_1000125_pt1 | contig 40236 bp, 39 predicted proteins | sample SpaLakP09_SKY_41_FD_134514 | JGI IMG/M metagenome (GOLD analysis project Ga0187842, IMG submission 134514) | Oligotrophic lake water microbial communities from Sparkling Lake, Wisconsin, USA - SP09_SKY_41 | ecosystem: Environmental > Aquatic > Freshwater > Lake | place: USA: Sparkling Lake... | reverse complement strand
GCGCTACGTCGCAGGCAACGGGGTTGACCAGCCCCTGGTCAGCTATACCGGCAGCGCCGTCGGCGCCGGCAATCGGCAGTTCCTGCACGCCAATCGTCAGGGGTCGGTGGTTTCGGCGACCAATAGCTCGGGCGCCACAGTATATATTAATGCTTATGATGGTTACGGCGTGCCCAGCGTGCTAAACCAAGGACGGTTTGCCTACACCGGACAGACTTATTTGCCTGAGCTGTGCATGTGTTACTATAAGGCACGCGTCTACCATCCAGCCATTGGACGATTTTTGCAAACCGATCCGATCGGTTACAAAGATGATATGGATCTTTACACCTACGCTGCTAACGACCCACTAAACAAACGCGATCCAGACGGCCGAGAAGTCGAGGTAATCGGATCCGAAGCCTTCCGCGGACGAGTAGACGCAGCTTTCTCTAAGATCGCAGAAGGACCGGGCGGCAAAGCAATATTGCAAGCTGCGCAAAGCGAGAAAACCCCTCTCATCATTATTTCCGAATCGAAAGGAGCTAATATAATTTCGTATGGAAATACTGCGGACAAGTCACCAACGGGCTCGTCAGTTGGATGGAATCCAGATAATAAAGAAGGTGGCGCTGATGTCAAGGGTAACACCGAACGCCCGGCCTTTGTTGGTTTGGCACATGACCTAGGCCATGCAGTTGCAGCTGGCGCAGGGAAACAGCCTCTCCCTAAAAATGACGGCCCGAACAAGACTCCCGGGACTACACCGGCAAGTGAAAAACCAGGCGTTGACGCCGAAAATACCGTTCGAAAAGAGCATAATATTCCAGTGCGAGCCGGATACTATCAAAAATAGCACTATTCAATCATTGGAATATTTAAATGCCCAAACTATTTAGTGTGATCATCTCGGTATTATCGTCTATGGTTATGGGTTGTGCAGGCTTGGCGCCCGACGATTATCGGGATTTGTCCTTGCCGCTCGGTGAAAAGCAGAAGTTGATTTCACTCATCGAATCAAATATCACATTACCTTCGGGCGCAAGGCCTATCGCCGCCTACTTTCGAAGTTACTCATTTGTTGAGCGAAGGGGAGAGAAATTTGCTTATGCCACATATCAAGGAAATGTCCGTCCCGGTAGTATAGATTTGATTGACTATGGAAAGCAGCCAAATATATCGGACGGGGGTTGTGATGTGATAGTTGTTTGGTACTCCCTCGCGAAAAATAGCGTGATTTCTGCGGCGTGCAATGGCGTGGCCTAGGGGGGGCGACCCCTGACCAGGCGGAGGCGCGTACAAAGATCTGGACTGGTCAAATGTCCAGCCCCGCCTGTTTGAATACGGCACTTTAAAACGGGGCTTCAAGGCCTGCCGATCCTGAAGGCTGGCTGGTAGGCGGTATACAAAAATGCGGGTCTTGAAATTGATTCGGCACAAAGCGTTTTGGTGGCAATTCCATCGGACTGATAGGCGAGTGGGCGCGATCCTGCTTGCCCTGATTAGTGTCATTGCAGGGTGCTGGTTGGCGATTGCCATCGGGGAAGGACTCCTCATTTGGTTTAAAGGCGAGTTAGGCGTTGGACTGACGTCTTCAGCTCAGCGCTCTTCGGCAGTTGGTCAGCCTGATGCCCGCCCAGCATCCGTCTCGGACCTAAAGGTGCGCGACGCACGTTCGGCTCGCCCTTTCGACCGCCTCGCCCAAGCCGCCATCGGAGCCGAACTTCGCTTGGGCGTTCAAACACGCCGCCTGGTCACAACGCCTGCCGTGCAGGGCGCCGACGTCGCCGGCCGCGTCTCGGTGGTGTCGGTCGAACTGCGTGGCCGCTATGCGAATATTAAGGGTTGGACGGCACAGATGCTCGCCACTTGGCCGCAGGCGTTGGCGCTCAAGTCGCTAGACCTGACCCGCGCCGAGGGCGATTCGCCCGCCGCGGAGGAGGTGACGGCGCGAGCCGAATTTCTCTTCACGACTAGGCCTGTCCTCAATGAGTGAGTTGGAGGTTTCCCCCGCGCCGCGTTTTCGCTCGCATCTGGGCTGGGCCTTGCTGTCCAGCGTGATGGCCGCAGCCTGGGCCCTGTGGTGGCCCGAGCCTGTCAAGGTGGCGGATGCCGCCGAACTCTTGGCTGCCACGGCCATGACGCGCGAGCCTGCGTTGGGCGCCCGTCCCGAGGCTGTGGCCACTTTGCGGGAGTCACTGGCCGACCCATTCTTCCCTATCACCGCCCCGGCTGCTGAGTCCAGCGCCCTGCCGGCCAGCGGCGCATCGTGGGCCGACTCCATGCCTGCTGCAGCAGCCGCACTGCCGCCGCCGGCACCGCCCCGCATCGCCGGCGTCTTCACAGGCCCGGAGGGCGAGAAGAGCGTGTTCCTCAACGATGGGGCCCAGCTGTTGCCGGCCAAACCTGGGCTGGTGCTTAGCAGCGGTTACCAGTTGGAAGCCATCGGCCTTCGCGAACTGCGGCTGCGCCACCCGGCGGCGTCGGAACCCCTGATGTTGCCGATGCCCGCCGCTCCGCTGGCGGGCACACTGCCATAGGCGGCCGGCAGCAAGCGATCTGGCCAGAACAAGACGACGAGAGAGGTCAACGTGAGCGGGATGCATGCCGTCGCCCAGGCGCGGAGTAACGGGGCTTCGGGACGTGCCGGCGCGTGGGCGTTAGCGATGGCGTTCCTACTCGAAGCGGCCGGCTGCGCCCAACCCGTGCAACAGGAGGCGGAGCGCCTGCAGGCCGCCGGCCGGCCCGACGAAGCGTTGGCTACGCTGGAGCAAGGCCTGCAGCGCGAGCCGGAGAACGCCCAGTTCCGCAGCCAATACCTGCGATTGCGCACGGACACATTGAACGCCTGGCTGGGCGAGGCACTGCGCCTGCGCATGCATGGCCAGTTGGACGACGCCGAACGCCTGCTGAACCGCGCATTGGCGTTGGAGCCGGGCTCCGTCCGGGCGACTGAGCAGTTGCAAGCCATGCGTGCCGAGCGCCGCTGGCATGTTGTGCAGAGCGAGGCCGATTCGCTCTTCGCGCGCGGCCAAGCAGCGGCGGCGTTGCGAATGTTGGAAGAGGCGCTCAAGGCCGTCCCGCGTCATGAAGGCTTGCTGGCGCTTCGCCGGCAGATCCTTGTAGCTCAGCGTGACGTGCAGCTCAAGGCGGCACAACTGGGTCTGGCCGAACAGCGGCCGGTGTCCTTGGACTTTCGTGACGCGGGGTTGCGCCAGGTGTTGGATGTGGTGAGCCGCCACAGCGGGCTCAATTTCGTTCTGGACAAAGACATCCGCGCCGACCTGCGTGTAACGGTCTACTTGAAGAACGTGCGTATCGAGGACGCGCTGGACTTGCTGGTGAGCACGCATCAGTTGGCACGCAAGGTGCTGGACGATCGCACCGTGCTGATCTACCCCAACACACCTGAAAAACAGCGCGAGTATCAGGAGCAGGTCATTCGGGTGTACTACCTTGCCAATGCCGACGCCAAAGGGGCGGCCGCGTTCCTGAAGGCGATGCTGAAGGTGAAGGACCCGTTCGTGGACGACCGCAGCAACATGTTGTCGCTGCGCGAGGCGCCTGAGACCATGGCGCTGGCTGAGCGCCTGATCGGACTCTACGACACCCAGGAACCCGAGGTCCTGCTTGAGCTGGAAGTGCTGGAAGTGCGCTCCAGCCGACTGACGGAACTAGGACTGAAGCTGCCGAGCAGCGTCGGTCTGACGCTCTTACCCGCGAGTTCAGGGGGCTCGCTGACGTTGGACCAACTCCGCGATGTGGGCAGGAATCGAGTGGGCGTCTCTCTGGGCGGCGCAACCTTGAACCTGCGTCGCGAGGTGAATGACTCGCAGGTGTTGGCCAATCCGCGGGTGAGGGCAAAGAACCGCGAAAAGGCCAAGGTGCTGATCGGGGACAAAGTGCCCATCGTGACGACGACGACGGGGCAGTTGGGCTTCGTTGGTGACAGCGTGAGCTACATAGATGTCGGGCTGAAGCTGGACCTGGAACCAACGATCTATGCCAATGACGAGGTCATGATCCGCTTGGCCTTGGAAGTCAGTTCACTGGCGAGCCAATTGAAAACGGCCTCCGGCACAACTGCGTACCAGATCAGCACCCGCAATGCCAGCACGGCCCTGCGGTTGAAGGACGGCGAGACACAGCTGCTGGCTGGCCTGCTGAGCAAGGAAGAGCGGAGCAGTGGCACGCGCTTCCCGGGCTTGGGTGACATTCCGCTGCTGGGCCGACTGTTCGGCAGCCAGTTGGATGACGGCAGCCGGACGGAACTGGTGCTGTCGATCACGCCGCGCGTCGTACGTAACCTGCGTCAGATGGACCCGAGCGAGACGGAGCTGTGGGTGGGCACCGAGGCTTACACGCGACTACGCCAGGTGGGTGGGCGGGTGGCACCGGAAAGCCTGTCAGAACCTCGGCCCGTAGAGCCGGCTCCTGCGGTGGGCGTGACCATGCAACCTGCTCCTGGCGTCTCGCCTACTGACTCGCCTGGCCAAGAGCCGGCTGGCCCGGCAGCCGATGAATTGCCTTCCAACCAAGTCTCGCTGCGCTGGCAGGCGCCAGCGCAGGTGAGGGTAGGCCAGCCGTTCAGCCTGGTGCTGATGGGCGAGATGTCGGCAGCGCTCAAGGGTCTGAACTTCGGTCTGATTTCAGGGCCCGGCCGCCTGAGGTTGATGCAGCCGAAGCCGGGCGAGTTCTGGCAGGCGCAGGGTGCGCCGGTCAACATCAGTTCGGCCGCGGACGAGAGATCGGGCCAGATCGACATCGGGTTGCTGAGATCAGAGGGCAAGCTGATGACAGGGCGCGGCGGCCTCGTGGAGCTGATCTTGGTGGCCACCAGAGCTGGGCGGCTTGACTTGAGAGCGCCGCTGCTCAACGTGATTGGCGCCGACGCCAACCAGCCGACGGTGCTCCCGCCTGAGCCGGTGGCCATCGAGGTAATGCCGTGATTGCGATGCAACGCCTAGTTGGCAACAGGAACCACGTGGGCGGCGGGCGCGGCTACACATTGGTGGAGCTGATGGTGGTACTCGCCATCCTCTCTGTGTTGGCGCTCGGCGTCGCGCCGTTGGCGGAAGTGGCAGTGCAGCGCCGCCGCGAAGATGCATTGCGGGAAGCCTTGTGGCAAATCCGCGCAGCGATCGATGCCTACAAGCGGGCGGTGGACATGGGAGCCATTGCGCGGCAGTCCGGAGCGTCAGGTTACCCACCCAACCTGCTGGCATTGGTAGACGGCGTGCCAGGCATCGGCGGGCCCCGGCACTACTTTCTGCGGCGGCTACCGCGTGACCCTTTCGCACCGGCCGAGGTGCCGGCTGAGGCCAGTTGGCGCTTGCGCAGCTATGAGAGTCCCGCCGATGCACCTCGGCCCGGTGCAGACGTTTACGACGTGCAGTCCAGTTCAGAAGGCAAGGCGCTGAATGGCGAGCTGCTCAAGGCCTGGTGATGGGTTCGTGAGCATGCTTCGACATCCCGCGCGCGGCTTCACCGTGATCGAGCTGATCGTCGTGTTGGCGGTCGTCGCGCTGCTGCTTAGCATCATTGCCCCACGCTATGCACAACATGTGGACCGTTCCCGCGAGACCGTTCTCCGGCAAAACCTGACGGCATTGAGGGACGCCATCGACAAGTTCTACGGCGACCGCGGGCGTTATCCGGCAGAGTTGGATGAACTCGCTCGTGAACGCTATCTCCGTGAGGTGCCCGTTGATCCGGTAACGAATCGACGCGACACCTGGCAGGTGCAGGCGCCGCGCGCGACTGAGCGAGGCAGCGTCTACGACGTCCACAGTGGGGCGGCGGGGCAGGCCAGTGACGGAACGCTCTATGCGAGCTGGTGACATGCGACCACGCCTGCAGCGGCCCCTGCGTGCCAGCACCGGCGGCTTCGCGCTTCTGTACGCGCTGATGGTTTTGGCTGTGCTGGCTGGTGCAGGCGCCGTCGTCGCCCAGCGATGGGCCGAGCAGGTCGGACGCGCCAGGGAACAGCAGCTGCTGCGTGTTGGCGATGCGATGGCCAAGGCCCTGGCCGACTACCGAGCAAGTACGCCCAGCCTGGACAGGCGTTTTCCCGCGCGGTTGGAGGATCTGGTGCTGGACCCGAGGTTTGGCAACCCGCGACACCACCTGCGTCAGCTGTATCCCGATCCCATGACGGGCCAGACAGACTGGCAGCTGGTTCGCGACGCCCAGGGCGGCATCGTCGGCGTGCGCAGCAGGGCTGATCGGCCTACATGGCGCCGGACGCCCCAGCGGCTGGATTTTGTAGATTTGCCCGCGGCGACTCAGGTGTCGCAGTGGATGTTCACGCCAAGGATGCCGCCATGAGCCGCCCCATTCGCTTTGCCCGTTCCAGTTCCGGCTTCACGCTTCTGGAGTTGTTGGTCGTCATTCTCATCATCGGCCTGCTGACGGGCATCATCGGCCCACGGCTGATGGGGCAGATTGGCCGCTCGGAAGTGACCACTGCCCGGGCGCAGATCGCTGCGCTGGACAAGGCCGTCGAGGCTTATCGATTGGACATGGGGCAATACCCGAGCAAAGAGCAAGGATTGCGTGCGCTGGTTTCGCCCTCAACGACGCCCGATCGCTGGCGGGGGCCTTACCTCAAAGGGGCCGTCCCGCTCGATCCGTGGGGTTCGCCATACCAGTACCGGATGCCGGGCGGTGGTGGGCGGGACTTCGACATTGTCAGCCTGGGACGCGACAAGGCGTCGGGCGGGTCGGGCGACGATGCCGACATCACCAACTGAAACGGCATCGATGGATTTCGTTGCACGCATCTTTGACCCGGCAATGAATGGGATCAGGGAAGTGCACGTTCACGCCAACGACGACGCCGAGGCGCGGACTCATTTGGCGCGCGAAGGGCTGACGGTGCTGGCATTGCGCCGGGCGCGGCGCCAGCGGAAGCGCATTGGAGACGGTCAGCGCTTGGACGTTGCGCTTTGGTGCCGAGAACTTCGGGCGCTGTTGCAGGCGGGGTTGTCGGTGGTTGAAGCGCTGGAGGCACTGGGTGCGGCGGCCGAGGCCAGCTCTGTTTATGAGGAGCTCTTGGCCCGGCTGCGTGAAGGAAAGGCATTTTCCTCGGCGCTAGCCGACTCTGGTCGATTCCCAGCGCTTCTGATTGCCTCCGTGCGAGCCAGCGAGAGAACCAGCGATCTGGCCCACGCACTTGACGCTTTCTTGCGGTTCGACGAGCTGGTCGGGACGTTGCGCAGGAAGGTGGTCAGTGCTGCTATCTATCCGGCGCTGGTCATCGGGCTGGGGCTCTTGATCGGCGTGTTCCTGCTGTTTGTTGTCGTGCCGCGATTGGCTTCGTTGTACGCGGAGGCAAGTGCTGGCGTTAGCACCGCGACGCGGCTCTTGATCTCCTTCAGCGGGCTCTTGACCGCGCATCCCGAAAAGGTGCTTGGCGCCGCAGTGTCGTCGGCGCTGATCGTTGCATGGGCTTCAACAGGTACCCGGCCGAGACTGTTCGGCACGTGGCTCTTGCAGGCGTGGCCATGGCTCGGACGTCAAGTCGGCAACTTCGAGAAGGCGCGTCTTTTCGAAGCGTTGGCCTTGTTGGTGCAAGGCGGCTACAGCCTGCATGAAGCGCTGAATGTATGTGTCGGTATCGCTCAGAGCCCGTTGACCGAAGAGCGGCTTCAAGTGGCGCGGCAAAAGATCGAGCATGGCTCGCTAGCCTCGACGGCTTTCATGTCTGCTGGGCTCGCGGATCCAGTGGCCGAGCGATTGATGCGCGCTGGCGAGCGTGGCGGTGATTTTGATCGCGTACTTCGTGCCATTGCCGAGCGCCATCGGCAAGCTTTCGAGACCTTTGTGGAGCGTGCTACTCGCCTCGTCGAACCGGTGCTTCTCACGGGTGTGGCGCTGATGGTGGGCGGCATGGTGGTCCTCCTGTACATGCCCGTGTTCGATATCGCAGCCTCCATCCGATGAACCACGAGACGCCACCAACTGCCGTGTCGCCGTCTGAAGTGCTGGCCGAACTTGCCTCGGCAAGGAGCTCTGGTGCTGCCGGCGCAGTACTGGATGCCTTGTTTTTGCGGCGCCCGGATTGGCCTTGGCGCTCCTTACTCGCCCGCGATGCCGGCGTGCGCTGTCTGGCCGACGTGGGGCCGGCCACGCTACTGGTCGTTGAGACTCAGATTCCTGCGGGCACCGCGCTGTTGCAGGGCGATGTGCTGCTCTTGGCGATGGCTGATCCGTGGGACACGGAGCTCTTCGCTACCGTCGGGCGTCTGATAGGACAGCAGCTAGAGCCGGTGGCTGCCACCGATGCAGAACTTTCGGATTGGCGCGCTGCTGCTAAAGGGCAGCGCCGCCCGGAGCCGCCTCCTGCAAAGGTTCCGGCAGGCGGAGCCTCGGCCGACAAGGTGGTGTCGGCGGTGGTCCAACTGGTCGACCGCGCGCTGGTCGGGGCTTGGAAGCTTGGTGCGAGTGACGTCCACTTTGAATGCGACCGGCAGGGCCTCTGGGTGAAGCACCGCCTAGACGGCGTCATGGCGCCGTTCGAGCGGCTTGACGGCGCTGCGCGAGCAGAAGAGGTGATCTCGCGCCTCAAGGTGCTCGCACAACTCGACATCACGGAGCGCCGTCTTCCACAGGACGGTAGGTTTCGATTCGGGTTTGACGGCCACGAAGTGGACTTGCGTGTTTCCATCATGCCCAGCGTTTTTGGCGAGGATGCCGTCCTGCGCTTGCTGGACAAATCGACACTGCGTTCCAGCGGGCGTGAGGTCACGTTGGATGCGCTTGGTTTCGAACCTGACAGCAGGGACAGGCTTCGGCACTTGTCCAGCTTGCCGCATGGCATGGTGTTGGTGACTGGGCCAACAGGGAGTGGCAAGACGACGTCGGTGTACGCGGCGCTGTCCGAAATCAACACTGGCAAAGAAAAAATCATCACCATCGAAGATCCGGTGGAATACGAATTGCCTGGCGTGTTGCAGATCCCGGTCAACGAAAAGAAGGGCCTGACGTTTGCCCGCGGCTTGCGCAGCATCCTGCGTCACGACCCGGACCGCATCCTGGTGGGAGAAATTCGAGATGCCGAGACGGCGGAGATCGCAGTGCAATCGGCGCTGACGGGCCATCTGGTCTTCACGACCGTGCATGCGAACTCGCTCTTCGACGTCATCGGTCGCTTTCGGCACTTCAAACTGGACATGTTCGGCTTCGTGTCTTCGCTGAACGGCGTGGTTGTTCAACGCCTGATGCGCCGGCTGTGCGCTGACTGCGGCACCCGACGGCGGCCAACGGCGGCGGAGGAGCGCTGGTGGCAGCGGCATGAGCAGGAGTTCGGATCCCTGCCGACTGAAGTGCCGTGCGCGAAAGGCTGCGAGACTTGCCACGGGACTGGCTATCGAGGGCGCTTCGTGGTGGCGGAGGTTCACCAGATCGGCGACCTGTTGCGAGATCGCATCCTTGCCGGCGCCGAGGTGAGTGAACTCAAACGCATGGCTTTTGACGCTGTCGATTCAACCGGAATCACGCGTCCGCTTTTGACTCAGGCCGTAGGCCATGTTGGGCGAGGTGAAACCACTTTGGAGGAAATCTTTCGTGTGGTTGGCCAGATCTGAACGCGCAGACGTGTATTTGTCTGGCGGCGTGGCCGCCATTCGCCGTGGTGGTGCCGAAACAGTGGTGCAGTCCCTGACTGATCGTTCGTGGGATGACATCGTGGATGAGTGGGCGGGGGAGGCAGTACGCACTTCCTGGCGCATTTGGCTCGGCGGTAGTTTGTGTCGCCTTCTCAGGGTTGAACCTATACCTGGCGTCCGAACCATCGAGGAAGCGGAGGCCGTTGTCGCGCGATTAGCGAGCGAGAACGGGCAATCGTTGGAAGCTCGCTTGGCACTGTGGTCTGCGCGTCGGCCGTGGATAGCGTGTTGCAGTCCGGCAGGCTTTGCCGACGGTGTCATGTCGGTTGCAGACAAGCATCGGATCAGCCTGGTGAGCATTCGTCCGTGGTGGTCGTCTGTCGTTGCCAGTCCAATGAATGGCGTAGCTTGCTGTGATGACGAGTCGATTTCGTCCTGGCACACCGACAAGCAGGGGCAAGTGGTCAAGTGTTCGACAGCGCTGGTCGACGAGGGGCGACAGACGCAGGCCTTACAGCGTATGCGGGTGTCCGGGCCGCTGCAAGCGTTCCGGCTGGACCTCCGAGCACCGTCAGCCGCAGGGACGAACGGGTTCTCAGCGATCCCGATTCAGGAGCGCGGCCATGCCGTTGCCAGCTGAACTTCAGTTCGAACTTCGGCCGAGGAGGCCGTCGCGCGCCTTGCTCGCGACACTGCTGCTTGTGTTGGCCGTTGCGGCCTGGCTGTTCGCGAACTGGCTGATCCCGCAGGTCGAGACCTACCGGCGTAGCCAAGACTTAGCAGCAAGCACCTCTACACCGGTGGTGCAACCGGTCGCCGCATCGGCGGCCTCAGCAGCTGTGCGCGACGCCACTGCGGTACTGGATGATCGTTTGCGTGAGGCGGAGCTATGCGTCAAGGAGTCTGCAACGTTGAATCGATTTTCCTACGACGCGACGGACCGGGTTGCATCGATGCACATTACCTTGCGAGAACCGGAGGCCTTGGGATCCCTCATAGGTTGTCTGAATGCGACCACCACGGAGACAGAGGGATGGAAGCTATCAAGCTATGAAGCTTTGGACGCGGCTGGGACTGACCGCGGCGCGCAGCGCTCCAGCCGAATTGTCCTGAGCGCCTCACCGCGGTGAAAGCCAGGCGCCAGTACTGGAACCGCGGCGCCTGCCGACAGCGCCGAGAATTTGTCGTTGAGGCCGCCCAGCTCGCCTGACGACGAGCCCGACCGCCTGGACGCGGCTACCTTTGTCTACGAGCTCTGTCCCTTTTGAATTCCTTTGCCGGAGTTCTGCCGACCACCGACTGACCCGGTGATTGCAACGTCGCTTGCCGACATGTAGCCCGCCTTGCGATCAAGGCTGACGAACTCTTCGAACTCCATCTCGCCAAGTTCCGACAGGCGCTCGCAACGGGCACACCTGATCTGCTTCACAGCAAAAAACCTGGCCTCTTGCGCACCGAAGAAGTAGGGCAGGTGGCCTCCGCCGATTTTCTATGCGGATGGATTATCACGTTCCTCTTGTTTGCGATCTTGAATCAGCCAATATATCTACATCACCACCCAACTAGATATATGACGCAGCTCAAGAATCCCATTTTCCATGCGGACGGAATACGTTTTGCACATGTGCGTAGAGACTTCAAAGTCACCATACGACGAGACGACCCTGAAACCGGGATGCACTGCAAAGTCTCAATCGATCGTGTTGATGCCAACAATGTGCGATTGACCAGCAAGGACTGGCACGGAACAAAATCTGTCGTCATGTTGAACCTGACTGATAGCACGGCTGAACTGATTCAGCCGATCCTCGGTATCGACGCTCAGGCGGAGTCCTGGACGGCCGTGGTCATCGAGAAATGCGTTGAATTTCTTGAATATTACGAGTAGCGGATGCGAAAGCGTCTTTGAGTTCGAGATTTCCTGCCAGAACAAGGGTTCTCCTTGCAAAGGCGTGAATGCGCCGCTCTGGAAGTACGGCCCAAAGCCCTTGCAGCATGCGTACATCGTTATCCAGGCGGCCGCACAGATACCACAGACTTGCTGAGGCATACGCTAACCGCTCACGATTTTGCGAAGTAATTGCTTCGTGCGTGCAACCTAGGAGCGCCGCGACCACATCAAATGGTTGCTCATACTTAAAGGCGAGCTTCATGATCAAGCTGAACTCGGCTTCGATATTTGGCTGCACACGCCAAAAGAGCGGATCTTCGCTCGATGGCAAGCAAAAAGTCGAGCGTAGCGGCTCGTCGAGCCACTCATAGACCTGGCGCGGCCCGAAACGTCCAAGCGAATCCGGGTCGAGGAGGTCCCACAGCGGAGACAGGTAGTACCGCGACGAACCTGGCACCACCGCGTCGACGATGGCCAACTTCTCCGCCGTCGGGGAGACACGACCAGCGACGTACTTCGACCATTGACCGGAGCCTGGGACTTGGCAGTGGCGGTCCAGGGCACGCAGGCTCAGGCCAGACGCTTGAACCACGGCTCGCGCCCAACTTTTGGCGCGGGCAGTGTCGAGTGGTGAGCGGACTGGGCGGCCGCGTGCAGCGGGAGGGGCTGCTTCTGGGGAGTTGTCGCGTCTGGACATGGCGAGTCGGAACCCAAGGGCGGCGACGGAGCCCACGAGCACATCGATTCAAGAAAAGGTATTTCCTTGAATCTACCCCATCGCACCGTCTAAGGTTGCAGAACGTGCACATCAAGTGCGACGAGAGATCGGTGCCCAAGGCAATACCGGCGCAACCCAGCAGGGGAGGGACAAGCCAGTACTCAGGCTATCGCCGGCAGTCAAGCAAGGTGCTTCGACGCCAGCTTGTTCGCCTCCCCAGGAGAGCGATTCATGTTGACCGAAGAACAATTGGAAAAGTACCTTGTGGCACGGGGCGTCACTGCTCCCGGCGTTGCTCACGTCAAGCTTGTGCGCACGTCTGACCCGTCACGGGCAGTCGCGTCCGGCCCGAAGCACGTGGCGAGCCGGTTTGCGAGCCGCAAGATGGGACGGACGGTACAGGCCGAAAGCCGTACCTGCGAACTGCCCGCAGTGTGGACCTGGGAGTTCGATCCTCACACCTACGAGTTCTGGGATCAGGCGCTGCCGCTGTCGGTGCCCATAGTCCGGGCCGACGGCCGCCGGACCAACCAGGCGGTCACGCCTGACTTCCTGCTCCTGCAGGAGAACTACGTCGGTTGGGTCGAGTGCAAGACCCGGGAGTGGCTTGAGGCCAGAAGGGATTCCGGGAACGTCAACTTCGTCTGTGAATCCGACGGCCGCTGGCGCTACTTGCCTGGGGAGACGTTCGCCCGTGCATGGGGAATGGGCTACATCGTGCGCGTCGCGGACGAAAATAATCCTGTGCTCGTCGGCAATTTCAGCATGCTCGACGAGTTCTTCATTGAGGATGTGCCGCCCGTGCCCGATGCTGAGCGTCGACATTTGGTTGAGGCCATCGCACAGGCGCGCTGGATGTTGATCAGTGATGCGTGCAAGCCAGGCGTCAACGTGGATCACCTCTACACCTTGATCGCTCAGGGACAGCTCTACGTCGATCTGGAGAACAGCCGGCTCAATGAACCGTGGCGGACTTTCGTCTACCTCGACCAAGCTGCCTGCAGGATTCACAAGGCGATGTCGGCAAGTGCATTCCCTGAAGCCGCCATCAATTTGACGCTGGTCGATCTCACCCGCGGTGCGCGGGTCATGTGGGACGGTCAGCCATGGCAGATCCTCAATGCCGGCGCAACGACGTACTCGATGAAGGCCGACGGTGGAGGCCTTGCCGACCTGACGTGTCAGGAGATGGAGGCTCTGATCAGCAGCGGATCGATGCTTGCCGATCCGGCCGCTCCCGCTGAGAGCGTGGACAGGACCAGGGAGCGGTTGCAAACGGCGACTGATGCCGAGTGGGCCGCCGCGATGAAGAAGTACGCGGCGCTGTTTCCTGCGTCGGAAAGTGACCCGCCTGAACCTACGCCTGAACGCACGCTGACCAAATGGCGCAGCGAGTGGCGCAGCGGTCTCGCCCTCTACGGGAACGGGCTGATCGGCCTGCTTCCCAATATCCACCGGCGCGGCAATCGGCTTCCCAAGCTGCCGGCCGCGACCATGGAGATCATCCAGAGTGTCATCGGCACTGAATATCTCACAGCGGAAGCGCCGACGCTCAAGGCCGCCTGGGGCCTCATCTGCATACGTTGCGAAGCCGCCGGCATCATCGAGCCCAGTGAGAAAGCCGTCTCGCGCGCGATCGCGCGGCGCTTCACTGAAGTCGAGCTCGTGGAGGCCAGGGAGGGCGCGAAGCGCGCGTATCAGACTGAGCAGTGGATTTTTTGGCTGGAACCGGACACGCCGCGGCACGGCCAGCGACCCTTTGAGAGGGCTTACCTTGACCACACCGTCGTCGACCTTCAGTTGGTGGACCCGCGCTTCGGCCGCAAGACCGGCAAGTGCTGCTTGTCGGTCTTGATCGATGGCTACTCACGCAAGGTCCTCGCCACTTACGTCTCCTACGATCCGCCGAGTTATCGCTCCTGCATGATGATCGTGCGCGAATGCGTAGAGCGACATGGCCGCATCCCGGCCACCATCGTGGTGGACAACGGCCCCGAGTTCGGCAGCGAATACTTTGATCAGTTGCTCGCAATCCTGCGTTGCACCAAGACGCTCCGACCCAAAGGCAAACCCAGGCACGGGACGTTGATCGAGCTGTTGTTCGGGAAGGCCAACGTGGACTTCATCCACGAGCTCAGGGGCAACAACAAGCCGCTGCAGACACCTCGCAGCATGTCGCCCACCCATGATCCGAGAAAGCGAGCGGTTTGGACGCTCGCCGTGTTCTCGGAAGAACTGGACCGCTATTTCGACGAGACCTACGACAACCTCATCAACGAAAACCTCGGTGTGTCGCCCGGCCAGGCTTTCCGTCATGGTCTCGTGGCGTTTGGCGGGCGTGAGCACACCCGCATCGCCTACGACGACAACTTCAAAATGATCACGCTCCCCGCGCCACCGAGCGGCAAGGCTCGGGTGCAGTCGAACGCCTACGTCAAGATTAACGGCATCCCGTACTTGGCCAGTGCCCTTGCCGGACCCATGGTTGTCGGCACGGATGTCCCCGTGCGGTACGACCCGTTCAATGTGGGCATAGCCTATGCCCAAGTCAACGGGCGGTGGATCGAGCTGAAGTCGGCGTACCACGCCATCTTTCGCCATTTCACAGAGCGCGAAGTCAAAGCCGCCAGCGCAGAGCTTCGAGATCTCCATCGCGCCTCCTATGGCAATCGCCGGATCAACGTGAAGCTGCTGGCAAGACACATGGAGAAGGTCCATGGGCTCGAAGCCCAGCTGATCGCCGATGCCGAGGCCCAGCGGGCGACAGAAGCAGCCGACACGGCGATCGCTGAAGCAGCCCGGCGATTCCCGCCGCCACCGCCGAGCCCGCCCGTTGCGGAGGACGACGACCCGTTTGCGGACGTGGAAATCGAGGAATACGGAGACATCGAATGAGCCAGCCGGAACACATCGTGGATTCGAGCGAGGTGCGGGCGATCGTTGGCCGGTTCGAGGAGGTGCGCAGGGAACATCCCCATTTCAAGTCGGCCTACCAACGTGCGATGGACCTGACGTCTGTCGGCCGTGCATCGCGCGTGGTGATCATCACGGGCCCAACAGGCGTTGGGAAGTCGACCCTGGGTAGAAGCATTCGCCTAGGGGCTTGGAAACGGTCACGAGAGGACTGCGCGGTCGACCCTTCACTTGTACCGGCAGTGCTCGTGACCGCAACACCGCCGCATGGGGCCAGTTTCAACTGGAAGGATTTCTACATCCGCACGCTGGAGCAGCTGAACGAGCCGCTGATCGAAAAGAAGGTCTACCCTGGCCAGCAACTGACGATGTTCGATACGGTGCCCGGGATGAAGAGCGCCGGTGAGTCTCTCGGCACCGATCCGCTGCGACGGCAGATCGAGCGGGCATTTCAACGGCGAAAGACCCGGCTGTGGATCGTCGACGAGGCGCACCACATCCTCATGTGCCACAACCCCCGGCATCTCGAAAACCAGTTCGAAGCCTTGAAGTCCCTGGCCGACATGTGCAATGCGACCCTGGTGCTGCTCGGCACGTACAAGCTGCTGGAGATCCGTGACCACAGCGCCCAGCTCATGCGCCGAAGTCAGATCGTGCACTTTCCAAGCTACAGACTGGAGAACGTAGAGGACAAGAAGGCTTTCAAGAGCGCATTGGCCGCCTTCGCGAAAGAACTACCGTTGCCTCTCGAGCAGGGCATTGCTCAGAGAACAGAGTACTTCTTCAACAAGACGGCTGGCTGTATCGGCATCCTGCGGGATCTGCTTCGCGATGCACTTGAGGACGCTGTGCAAAAGAACCAGTCGGTGATCGATAAACAGGCGCTTGATCGGTCGTCCCAGTCGAACAAGGCCATCCTGCGCATCCTCGAAGAGTCGGCGCTTGGCTGTCTGGCCTTGGAGGATTTGGAGGAGTCAACGGTCCGGTCACTGATGAGGCTGCCGCCGCACCAGGTTGTCGAGCAGTTGAACAAGCTGCACTGTCCGCCCTCTGACGAGGGTGAGGGCTCGCCTGGGCGGGCGAAGAAACCTAAGTCTGCCAGGGGAGGGAAGCCCTTGGGCCATCGCCTTCCTACCCGCGACAAGGTTGGCGGCGCTGGCCGGGTGGGGCTGCCCACGGGAGTGCCATGATGTGGGAGAGTGATTCCCCCGCCTCCAGGCAGGGAACGGCGCTGTATGGCCTCAGGCCGCGGGCGCTGCATCAGCCGCAGCAGGAGTCCCTGCGCGGCTATCTGCTGCGGCTTGCCGTTGAGCATTGCGTTCGTCCGCGCGAGCTGGTTGCCCAAGTCATCGCACCGCTGGAGCCTGCCATCTCCAAGTGGACTTATGCGAGCTTTTTCAGCAGACATGGCTTGACGATGGATGGCGTCGGGCTTTACGCCAAAACGTTCGCGCGGGTGTTGGAACTGGCGACTGGGCAACCGGAGCTCGCGACGCTCACCCTGCTTCGGTGGTCCACCTTGCTGCCCCCCAACGGAAAGGCGCTGCTTGCTCGACAACCGCGCTGGTGCCCAGCCTGTCTGGCCGACGGGGTTCGCTCCCCTGAAGGCGCTCACTGGCAACTTCGCTGGTCGCTCGACGCGATCACCCACTGCACAGACCATCTGGTGGCGCTCATAGACCGATGCGGCCATTGTGGCCGGCGGCAGCCAGCGGTGCCGAGGCATCCGCTGATCGGCTGGTGTGATCACTGTCTATCGCCGCTGTTTTCTTCGCCGAAGCCGGGCGAAGCGCCCGAACCGGTGAACGGAGGCGAGCAGCGCGAACGAGCGTCGTTCGTGGACGACTTGGTGTCGATGCAGGGGCGCCTTGAGCACGATCCTATGGACCAATGGGCTCGCTTTCTTGAACAGGTCGTGGACCGACTGGGAGAAGGCGAGCGGGCGGCGGCCTGCCGCCGCATGGGCTTGCAGCCGCGCGCGTTCAATGCGTGGCTTCGGCGCAAAGACCGTGTGTCGCTTGATGCGGTGCTTCGCGTATGCACGTCGCTGGGCTTCACGGCGCAGGCCGTGTTTGGCGACGCAACACGATCACCGGCGGGACCCGTGACCCGCAGGGCGGGGCGTCCGCTTGTTCGGCACGGGCGCGACACGCGGGAGCATGCTGCCGGCCTCTTGGCAAAGGCCGCTGACCTTGAAGATCCGCCCAGTCTCCGCCAGGTTGCCGCCGCCGCCGGCGTCAGCCGAGGCTATCTGACCTATTGGTTCCGTGCGCAGGCGCGGACTGTGACGGGGCGCCGTCGAGAAAGAGTCGCGCAAGTTCGCGAGCAGCGCGTCCAACAGCAGATGGAATTCGTCAAGGCGGCGGTCCTCAAGCTTGTCGATCTCGGAGTGTTCCCCGGGCGTAAGCTCGTTGAGCTTGCGGTCCGCGGGCACGGCTTCTCGTTGATGGACGATGGGATGCTGGAAGCGTATCGGTCAGCTGTGCGTGCCTATGTGGGCGAGGGCGCCTGACCGTGCGGCGTTGCGGCCCGGGTTCGGTGGGGAGCGTCAGCGAGGCTTGACCCGCAGAGGGCCTGACTGCTTTGCCGCATGGTGTTTCCTGAGTGCCAGCGGCTTGAGCGAGCCCGCCATGGGGCCTACATGCTTTGGCCCTGACGCCTTGAGCTGAACGACCTGTTCGCGGGTAAGGCTGGTCGCGGTCACGCGCGCCGCCTTCGCCGCCAGTTCGGGAGAGATGGCAACGAACTTGCCTGGTGTGATTCGAATCCGCCTCACGTGTTGACCTCGTGCCAAGTCAAGTTGACTCCGGCCATTGACCGCGCGCTTAGAAGCTCGCTGCCAAGGCGGCTTCCAGGACTGGCCTGGAATCACCCGATTCAAGCGCTTGCCTGGGAGTTCGGCCCCCGAGCCCTCCGTTCGGCGTTTCCAAAAACGCGAGCAGAGCCCACCCCTGTTTGGTGTCCAGAGCATCGGCAAGACGTGGAAGCGTCTCCCAAAGCGCCGGAAGGAACTGCCATCGAGGAAGGCGAACGGTGCGCCGCTGACCTTCCAACGCGATGACTCGCCCGCTGGCGATCCAGCGCCTGACCTGCGCGACATCCGTGTTGGCGAGCTCGGCCGCTTCGCCGACCGACAGCATGTCAACTGCAGCAAAGCGCTCGGCCCTCACATGCGCAGAGGTGGCCAGCAGTGCCTTGGTCTGAGAAGCAGTCAAGTAGGGCGAGCCGCGCGACGTCGTGCCGGGGCGTGGGGGGACTGCTGCTTTGACGACTGACTTCATGTGCTGCGAGGACCTGGCCAGCGCGAAGGATGGCCACGGTTCAAGTGCCGTTGATTCTCGCTTCAAGTCGGCAAAGCCGCCACGTGGGCCGTCTCATTAGGAAGGGTCAAGCTAGGCCGGCCCGTCGAAATCTGCGCACCGACGGACCTACAAGGGCGCTCCCGCCCCACAGATGGTGACCGATGTTCCTGCTCCTGGTCCAACAAGAGACCAGCCGTTCGGCACCTACCTGGGCCATTGCCGCCGGCATGCGGTACTCGCCATCGCGCAACACCGTCCTGACCCCCTGATCATGGGTGGCTTGAGACGGCGAAAGGCTGACCGGCAGCTAAGCCTTTGAAAAGGTGGAGCTGCCCGGAGACGACGCCTGGGTCCGGGCAGAATACGGCTAGAAGACCGGCAGGGCGCCATGGATCCGATCGACGAACCTTCATCGAAGCCTCCGGCATCATGGGCCGACCTCTCCGACGTCACGAAAACCGTCAACGACCTCGACGGTCTTGTCAGCGCCATCGTCGGTGGGCTGCCGGCCACTAAACCGTGGCAGCGCCAAGCGCATGGGCAGTTGGCCGAAGCGGATCGATCAATGCAAGTGCTCCGCCTTGCGATATCGCTAGAGCGCGGACAGGGGGAATTGGTCGACGCCGCGAGGCAAGTTCAGCTGTCGCTGCGCGCAGCCCGAGCGTTTATCTATCCTTCGCGCGCCGATCTGACGACCAAGGCCGCGGCGAAGTTGGCGGCCGACTTGGCCGACAAGCTACACGCGAGGTTGGTACGAGCGGCTGCTCCGCGATGAGCCGCCATCCCAACTGCCAGCGGGATGCAGGAGGTGCCGTCCGGATTGCCCAGTTGACCTCGTTGTCGCCGCATCTGAACCAACTTTCCAGCGTCCCTGCGTTTTTCAGTCCTGCAGGGCATGCAGTCCAGCAAGTGGGGCGCCGCTGTTCGGCTAGCCGATGGCATCGTTGTGGAGTGGATTGAATGGCGCCGGCATGCCTATGTGGTGCTGTGGCACGACGTGGAGGGGCTTAAGGACCCCATGTGCCTCTGAGCCAGGTCGTCCGTCCCTCGACGAGTCCATGTGACAGAGTCGATTCACGGCATAGCAGATGCGATCTTGCAAAGTCCAAGTTCGCCTGATGCTTGGCTTTGATGCTCGACCTTGATAGAGTTCCTCGAACGTGACATCACCGACACGTAGGCCTTTCAACGGCTCAACCCTCGCGGGCGGTGGTAACCAGTTGGCGCCGGCGTTGGCCGGCGTGATTTCCGCAGCAGCTCAGCTGCGCAAATGCGCAAGATGCGCAGGAGGCCATCAACATGGCAGGTCCGTTCTCATTGGTGCGCAGCATCACCGCTGCATTTCGCATCGAACTTTCGACGCTGAAGCGCGACGCCAAAAGGCTACAGCGTGCTACACCCGAGGTGTTCGGGCAGGTGTTTCCGTTGCAGAAGTGCCAAGAAGCAGTGGCCAGAATGCGGGGTGCCAAGTCCTGGACTGAAGCGCTGAAGTCCGCCTCGCGCGCGGCCGGCGAAATGCCGACATGGTTCGAACAGCGCCACAACGACGCCTTCGAGGCTCATGTGGCGGCGCTGGGCACGCTTGAGGTGGAAACTCGCGAGGACGCTGCTTGCGTCATGAAGGGCGATTTGCCCGATGCCATCGGACCGGCCCTGGCGCTTTGGGCGCAGGAGATGGTCTGGCGTCGTGTGCCGGGCTTGGTCTTGATCGACACCAAAAAGGACACAGTCCAGGATACGGCGGTCGGCCGGGCTGCGGTCAGGTTGGACTTGGCCGACGTGCTCCATTCCTGCCGCACCATGGACCTTCGTCAAAGCCGCTGTCCTGTGGCTCTGAGTGCGGGTGGACGCGACTGGCTGAACTCGCTGACCTACGCGCTGGGCGAGGCCCACGCGAGAACGCTTGAGTCGGCCGGCATCAACGCGGCGCTTGAGGCTCTGCTCGAAGGTCTCGGGCGCTTGCATGGACACGCCGCCGACCAGACCGAATCCGCGCCGTTTCTGGCGTTCAACCTTGTCAAGCGCGCCGTTTCGTTCGCGCGCTATTCCGGTGAGGACATCCCGCCCGAGTTGGAGTCCGACCATCATGCTGCGTCGATCCGGCACGACGTCAAAAAGTACCTGAGGTCGGGATGGAGCTCGCCCGAGACGAGAGCATCGTTCGACGCGTTTTGCGCTGTCGTCGATGAATTGGATGAAAGGGAGTTCTCGCTTGGCCGCGTGTTCGCTCAGGAATCGACGTGGCGACCCTGTGTCGTCCTCTTCGCTTCTGACGACGCTGCTTCGAGCGCGCTGGCCTCGGTCGTGCACGCGATGTACTACTGGCGGTACGTCGGGCACAAACTTCGGTATGCAGGCATTGAGCCAAGGCCGGTGCTGTACGTCGGCGACCGCGATCCCGGTGTGTTGCCGTACTGGTTGACCAACAGTGGCATGGCGCGTGTGATCCTCGCTGCTGGAGCGGCGCATGCCCAAATGTCTAACGTCCCTGGCTACGTTCGGCGCAGCAGCATTGAGATCAATTGCGCGGTCGGCTTCATTGCCAGCAGCGGCAAAAAGGTCGCTCTGTCCGACTTCCTATGTGCCCCTCTGGCCGGCGAGCCCGCCCCGGCTGCATAAGACTGCCTGGCGGCTGCTCATTGAACTGGCCTGCCCCGGTGCCCACTCTGGGAGCATATTCAACATGAGGGGCTGCATTCACAAGATTGCGTCGGGTGCCAAACAATCATTCCCGAGCGATCATGCGGCGCTTCCCCCCACGCCAGCACAACGAGCGGCCGACTTGGACAACATCGTTGCCGAGCAACGTAACGTAGGATTGATCATCATGCAGTTCAAGGATGTGCGGCCTGAGCCGTTCACGAAGGAAATCCGCTGTGATCGCTGTGGCCGGGTGGCGTTGCTCGGGGATGCCGAGTTCGAAGAGATGGTCTGCATCGATTCCAGGGCTGGCTACGGCTCCGTGTTCGGCGACGGCAACGATCTGCTGGTCGACCTGTGCCAGCACTGCTTCAAGGATGTGCTTGGCCCGTGGCTGCGCGTGAGCGGGCCGGGCGACCGGCAGGTCCAACTCGACAACATGCTGAGTCGATTCGATCCGGAGCGACACGGCGGGGAGTTCCCGGGCACGGCTGACGCTGGTCCGCAAGCAGAAACGGCGCCGGAGCGTCATTGAAATTGACGCGTCATTGAGACTGAGCGCTACCGGACGGGGAGACTTGGTACGCCGTCCACGAGGTGCATTACGTAGACGGCAACCCTCGCATCCATGCACAGGGTATCCGGGCGTTAGCCGCGAAGGACTGGGTCAGCCAGAATCTGCCGGTGCGCGTGCCGGTGCAAGGCCGGACCTGAAGGCCGCACTTTTCCTTTGGACGCATGCAGGGAGCTCAGGCTGGCCCGGCAGTTCTCGCTTCGTGCTGTACCGTCGCTAGCGTCGGCGCGCCAATGCGCCACAGAGCAGACCGCACATCAGCAGGGTCAGCGAACTGGGCTCCGGCACCGTGCTCACCTGCGCCACCGTCAAGGCGTATTGATTTGTCCCCTGATACGCCGTTAAGGCGTACGTGCCGAGGGAAAAGGCGGGTGCGCCCTCCGAGCCCGAGAACAACTGCGGGCCATCCGTGGACAGCAGGCTGACGCCAGCATTGAAGTCGTAGATGCTCAGTCCACCGCCGCGGGCGTTGTTGAAGAAGGTCAGGTCGGCGAGCGCCGTGCTGGCGCCGGCGAAGGACCCCGGGACGTTCCACACGGTGAACGATTCGCCGGTGAAATGGTCGTCAGGCGTCGGCGTAGCGCTCAGTTGCCAACTGGCCGTGTAGACACCGGTCAGCGTGAACTGGTAGGTCGGTGCCGCGTGGGCGGCTGCGGCCCCGAGCAGCGCGGTTGCTGCGCAGCTGGCCAGCACGAGAGATCGGATCTTGTTCATGGAACCCTCCTTTGGTTGTGAAACTAGAGCTTGCGGAAATTCCCTCGCGCCTGGCCTTTGCCCTCGACCATTAGGCCGGCTGCCACGAGCCGGAAGCAGGCCTCCTGCACGTCCCACGGGATTTCGCCGAGTTGATCGGCGACCTCGACGTAGGAGACCAGATCCCTGGGCGGCCAGGCAGCGAGCACACGCCTCGCCAGTTCGGTCAAGTCGAGCGAACGGCCTGGCGAGTTGTCGCTGGCGCCGCCCCCGAAGGTGACTATCTGGTCCCGCCAGATGATGAAATGCGCCTCGCAGCCAGTGTCGCGCCACACCGACGGAAAGAGCGTCAGGCCCGTCGCGTTGCGGTACAGCCGCCAGGCCTTGTCCGCGCGTCGGTCCAGGTTGACCGGGATCTCCTCGCCGCAGCCGCAGGGGCACTTGATGATGAGCCAGCGAGGGACACCCCGCTGGATCAGCACGGCATCGCCCGGGGCTTGCAGCAGGTCGCTGACGCCCCCGCGTGAGGTGACTTCGGCCTTCAAATTGATCATGCTGCGCTTCACGTCGGTTTCCCCTGAAACCTGGACGACAGTCCAAGGATGATTTTTTCGCCGATGGTGTAGGCCAGCGTGCGCAGGGCCTCCCGGGCGGTGTCGTGATGCGTCGGCTTCTGGTCGAACGTCACCCGATGCTTCTCCGCCACCTTCGCGGCGTAGTCGTCCGGGTTGCACGCCTTCTTGAGGAAGGCGACTCCGAGCATCAGTGCGTACTGCAACTCGACCAGTTCCATCTGCTTGGCCTGCATGCGGATCTGGCGCACGCAGTCCATGAACCAAGCCGAACGGTCCGCGGGGTTGCAGTGGTGGTCCTCGCTCCCGAACGCGTCGATGGCGTACAGGGGAAGGATCGACGCCAGGATGTCTTTGGCACTGCGCGGGTCCATGATGAAGCCGTCGACGAATAAGCCGGCCTCCAGGGAGGCTGCATCGAACAGCAGCGGCGCGTGGGGATTGACGCGTTCCAGGTCAATGATGACCGCGTCATGGCCCCGCACCAGCACGTTGGTGGCGTGCAGATCGCCGTGCACCATGCCCGTCAGCACGGGCGTGCTCGGTGGCAGCCCCTGGATGATGTAGCGCAAGTGGGCCAGTGACACAGCGCCCTCGAACTCCTCGCGCCGGTCTTGACGATGCTTCGGCACCTCGCGTTCGCCACCCTTGTCGTCCATGAGCACCTTGAGGGCGAAGTCGGTCAGTGGCGGCGTCTCCCGTCCGGCGGCGCGGCGCCATGGCAGCAGCGTGACATTGAACAGGTTGGCGATTGCCGCCACGCCGCGGCCTTCGCGGGCGCTTTCGCAGATCGTTTCCGCCCCGAGCACGAAATCACTGACGATCAGGCCATGAGAGGCGCCCAGCACGCAGCGATCAGGCCGAAGTCGAGGTCCAAGGTGGAAAGGCACGTGCTCCAACAGCGTCGCTCGATACCTGTGGAACTCCCTCACAACCTTGATACGCGACCCGAGCTTGACAAAGAACTTGTAGGGCCACTTGCCACCCAGTTCGCTGCCGCGCAGGTAGGCGTGACCCTCGAATGCGCCAACGCCGGACTGGCCGTTGCCCTTGCCGTACAGGCAGACGCGCTCGCAGTTGTGAAAGGCGCGGCGGATCAGCAGATCCGCTCCATCGTCGATCTTGGCCGGCTGGCCGTCCGAGTCCCAAGCCTCAATGGTCAAGGTCGAACTCGGTGCCGGGCCGGCATCGTTGCGGGCCACAATGTTTCCGAATTGCTCCCATGAGACGTCCGGGTTGATGAGATGCACAAACGGCGCGTACTCACGGTCATGAGGCAGGGCGTTGTCGAACCAATCGGCCGAGAAATACTTGGCCTCGACGGGCAGATAGCCCGATGGCGGCAGCCTCTGCTTATTCAGCGCGCGCAGCACGAAAGCCTTCATTTCGCCGTCCGGCGCGAAGCGAACGTAGATGCGGCAGTCGTGGTTCAAAGCCTGGGAGAACGTCTCCAGCTCAGCACGAATCCGCAGATGGGCATCCATGCTCTGCGTTAGCACGACGGCACAGGTCAGATCGAAGCAGTAGCGATCGGCGAGGTCTGTTTCCTGAAGCTGATGCGCCTCATATCCCCTTCGCTCCAAGGCGTCGACAGCGGCGCTCGGCATGTCGCCAACAAATGCGACGCGCATCCGCTTCGGTCCGCCGTTGTACAAGGGGATGGCCATGTCAGTCCAGTCGGGTAAAGAGGCGACGGTGGTCGCCCCAGGCCAGGGCACCCTTCCTGGAGCAGATGAAGCAATCCGGGTTCGGCGTGCCCCGCACGGACCGCAGGGCAGGGGTGCGGGCGTTGTACATCAGGCGGGTGGCCTCCAGCGGCGCGCCCACGACGACGCCCAACAGCATGGTCACCGCCAACGAGACCACAGTGCCGTTGAGAGACACCACCGATGGCGCCGGTTCGCGGCCGCCGACGATGTACCGGTCGAGCTTGCGCTCAGACTCGCTCATCATGTCGCGCCGCACCTCGGCCGCGTTCAGCAGTTCGCTGCACCACAGGCAGGGCAGGCCGGGCGCGAGCAACTGCACGCGGCCGTAAATGCCCTTGACCTCGCCGTCGGCCTGGATGATCGTCGAGCCCATGTCGATGCAGGGGATCAGGTGCTGGTAGGCCACCTGCTGGATGACCGAGCGGCTGCCGTGGGAGTCGGTGCAGCACATGATCAGGTCGGCATCGACGAGGCGTCGGGCGACCGAGTCCACCACGACATCGCCTTCGACGACTTCCACCGACACCCGCTCGTCGAAGGCCTTCAGGTAGCGCGCCGCGACCTCGGCCTTGTTGGCGCCGACATCGGCGTGCGTGGCGTTGACGATGCGGTTCAGGTTGGTCGTCTCGACGACGTCTGGGTCGATGAGGATGAATTTGCGGATGCCCAGGTGCACCAGCTGCTGCGCCATGATGGAGCCGGTGCCGCCCGTGCCCACGATGGCGGCGCAGAGTTGCTCCAGCTGCTTTTGCCCGTGGGCGCCGAAGGCGCGCACCTGCCGGTCGAAGGTCAGCTCGGTCGCCAGGTCGTCCGCGTCGGGATCGGACACCACCTGTCGCTTGCTCCCCAGCACGACCACACGCAGCGCTTCATCGGTGCCCAGCAGCCGGGCGCTCAAGCCCCCTTCGCTCAACACCAGCGCCGCGTGATCGCCAGGGATCTCACGCATGGCCAGGAACGCCTGCAGCGCCTTCTCGCCGCGGTCATCCACTAGGGAGAAGCGCGGCACGTCCGCGTCGAGGTGCGTGTGCACGAAGACCAGCGCGAGCTTGTCCTTTGCGGCGCGCTTCGTCACCTTGGCCACGAACATCGGGCTCAACTGCGCTTCCAACGGCCCCTGGGCGGTGTAGTCGGCGGCGTCCGGGAAGACCGCCTCACGGACTAGCAACCGCCGTTGGCCGTTGCGGCGCTGGCTCTGGGCGGCGAGCAACACCGCGCAGCGCTCGCTGTCCTCGCACAGCAACTGTTCGCGCAGGAGTGCCAGGTCGGCCTCGGTGATGCACAGCTCGGTTGTCATCGTGCCGGCCGCAGGCGGTCCATGATGCTGTGGAAGAAACTCGTCAGGGAGTCCCTGTTGGGGTTCCAGCTCTGCACGTGCCACGAGAACCAGGTGGTGCTGCGCGTCTGTCCGTCACCAGGGATCGGGTTGGCATCGTTGGTGTTTTGAGGCGTGCCTCCGTTGGCCAGGCGCAGGCCGGCTTCCTCGACCCAGAAGCAGTCCGGCATCGCGCCGGGGTAGCCGGGCGGGGCGACGAACAGGACGTTTGCGAGCGGCCGGTTCCAGCCCGTGAGCGGGATACCGACCACCCTGATCAGCTTGCCTCCGTTGGGCATGTCGGCCATCGTGACCTCCGTGCCCCATTTCCTCTGGCTGACCCGCTCTTTGAGCTCTTCGAGTTGCGCCTCAAGCATGTTTCACCTCAGCCAAACGTCGCGGGGGGAACCGCAAAGAAGTGTTCCTTGCGAAGGATCGACACGGCCTCGCCATCGGAGATGGCGCGGTCCGCCGCATCGCCTTCGGCCTCAAGGAAGAGTTGGTATTCGCCAGGGACACTGGCGATGGTCTTGATCTCCAGGCCGGTCAGGCTGGACTTGTCGGCGGAGAACTCCTTCCCGTCGACGAAGAAGTGGTGGGAAATGGGCTTGACGTCAGACATGGGAACTCTCCTTGCGAGTGGTGGGATGAAGGCCGGTTTCAGGGTGCTTTCTGGCGGCCGCGATCAATGCCTCCAGTTCAGGGGTGTGTTCGTATTCCAGGGGTTGCTCCAGCAGTGAGACGGTGCCGGGCCGGTCCAGGTGCAGCTGGCGCAGCACGTAGAGCACCAGCGCCTTGCGGCAGCGGATGACCAGGCGGCCCTTCTTCATGCCGTGGTCGATCTCGATGGCACGCCGCTGATCCGGGGTCAGGCCGTCACGCGGCCGGATCACGATGTCGACGTGTCCGGACCACAGCGTGTCGTCGGCGGGCGCCACGTCCGAAGCCCGGGCGCTGCTGATCGTCTGGATGCGCGACAGCACGAAGTCCCGGAACTCGCCGTCGGCGTGGCTCCAGGCGCGCGCGTGCCAGCGCAGGCCGTCGCTGCCCAGCGCATGCGGGGCGATCCAGATGGCGGTCGCGCTCGGGCGGCGCATCGACTGGTAGGTGATCTTCACGTCCTGCCGATCACGGATGGCCCACAGGATCTGCAGCAGCGTTGCCGTGTTGACAGAGCGCGCCGGGTAGTGGATGACGTCGCTCGGCGGCACCCAGCCGATGAACGATGCCGCGCTCGATGCGGTGCCGGCAGCGACGTCCATTAACTGACCCAGGTAGTGCCGCGCATCGCTGGCCGGCGACAGCGCCTTGAAGCCTGGAGCGGCCCGGTACGCCTTGGCGCTCTTGTCGTAGACCAGGTTGTCGGGTGCCTGTTCGGCGTACCGAGCCAGATCGGCCGATGCCTGCTGCATCGAGATGCCGAAGTGATCTGCCAGCTCGCCGCGGTTGATCCTGCCGTCCCATTGAAGGCGGAAGTCGATGAACTCCAGGCGCCGCTCGGGCCCCCAGCGCTCGGTCGTCTTCGCAGTGATGTCGTCAGCCGCCATATCGATCAGTTCGTCCAGTTTTATGACCCATCAAAAAACTGGACGCATTATAGGCGCGCGACTGACGACGGCGCAAGCCAGTGTTGTGCGCGCCTGGCTAGGCCCCACCCCCACCCTGGAACAGGTAGCGCTCGATCCGCGACGTGTCCGCGATGGCGAGTTGGTACGCCGGAGGCCGTTGACGCTGGTGATCGACGGCGACGCGCAGGTCTTGCAGCACGTACTCGACCAGGCAGCTCCGCAGCTTGGGGACGCGGGAAGACTGACCGCCAGGTTCACAGAGGCGATGGGCCGGGCCTGGGGCAGTGTCAGCGCGGGATGCGCGATCGGCTCGATCTCCACTCGGCGTGCCAGCCGCGGGCGCCCGGGGCGGCGCCTCCGGCGCGAATGCGGCGCTCTCCGCGCGGGTGATCGCGAAGTCCCGAAACTCTTCGCGCTCGAAGCACCAGGCACGCGCGTGCCAGCGCCGGCCAGCCCGGACCACAGCGTGCGGGTAGACCAGCCGCACGCGCGCTTCCGGGTTCGTCATAGAGCGGAACCGCATCTTGGCCGACGCACACGCTGACCAGCACCGAGAGCACGGCCGGACCAGGCAGCTGCTCCGTCGTTCAAGAGTTTGAGGTAGACGATGCCGCCTTGGTGCTGGCGATTTGTCAATGAACTGAAATGCGTTTGGCGCGTGGGCCAAGTCTACAAATTCCCTTTCATAGCGACACTGGGCGGCTGCGCAAGACGGACGCATCTCAACGGCCAACATGCCCAACAAGACAGCGGCGTACTGCACGGAGCGGAGATCACTCGGATGTGTACTTTAGGAATATGCCCAAATCAGTACCTGCTCGAGATTATTGACGAAACGTGTCAGCTCTTCGAGGCTTAGCTGGTAGTGTCCATGCGCTGCGTTGTTCAAGAGTACGACGTCAGCCTGCGTTCCTGCGACGATACTATGCAGACATTTGATGATCTTGTGATCTCGCCTCGAGTCAAAGAAGGTGGACGAGTTGCCGGCCACCCGAGCAACCGCATCGACGAGTTGTTGCCGTGGGCGGTTGCCGCGAAGTGGGTCGACGAAGCCAGCGCGGGTGACATGCCGTTGGCGGCCTGAACGCAGTCCCGGCGGCCATCGGCAGAATGCGCTCATGCGCATCAAACTGATCGAAGAGCTGCCCATGGCGACCAGCGCCGAGCTGTACCAGCTCAGCTGGGTCATCGAGCAACTGCTGGCCGACCCCAGGCGCCTCGTCCAGGCGCGCGCGCAGTTGCATACCGGCCAGCAGATCAGGTACCTCAGCTGGAACGACGGGAAGCTGCGGCCGGCTCGCGTCGTCGGGATGCACGGGGATCACGTGGCAGTCCAGGATCCGGCCTACAGCAAGGCCTTCAAAGTGCACTACGCGGCGATCCACATCGAGCCGGGCCACGGGTCAACTGAAGGTCGTGCGACACCGGCAGACATGGAGCTCACCAGGCCGAGCCCGCCCCCGGAGGTTCCAGGCCGGGCCGACTTCCGCGTCGGAAACCGGGTGACCTTCACCGACAAGAACCTGCAGCACCGCGTCGGCTTGATCGTGCGCGTCAACCAACGCACGGCCACGCTCGACTGCGATGGCCAGCAATGGCGAGTTGGCTTCGAACTGCTTCGTCACCTCGTCGACGTCTGATCCACGCAGCCGCGGTCAACGGGTGTTCGTCGGACTATTACGAACACGGCGAGGACCCGTCGTGACTTGCGCTGTCGGATCCGCCGTCGCTCTTCACTGGTGAGCTGCTCGGCCCGGCGCTCGATGCGGAACAAGACTTGGTAGAAGCGCAGCGCTTGCTCGCCGACCTTGCTGCCGTGGTTGGCGATGGGCCAGGGCACGCTGGGCTGATCGAATGCGGCTCCAGAAACGCCACCGCCCGGAAGGACCGATGGTCCTGGTGGGCGGTGGTAGCTAGGTGGTCTATTTCATCGCCGGCGTCGACGGGTTGTCCGATTTGCCCTGAAGGGATTGCGCCGAACCCGGCCCGCCACGCGGTCGACCCCACACGCCACGCATCCATAACCTTGCCGACATTGTGTAGAAAGCATAAAGCTGCCGAGTCGGCAGCTTTATGGGTCGAGGCGCACGGTGTGGAGCCGTCTGGAATGATCGGTTGGTGGAGAGGAGGAGGATCGAACTCCCGACCTCCGCATTGCGAACGCGGCGCTCTCCCAGCTGAGCTACCCCCCCACGCGACGCGGCAGTATAGCCACGGGAATGGGGCGAACGCGCCCGTTGCGCGCGGGAGTCAGCTGACCTGGTGGACCCTCAAGCGGGCAGCGACACCGCATCCAGCAACTCGCTCTCGATCTGCAGTTGCGCCTTGTTGTGCTGCAGCGCCGGGCCGTCGAGCAGGAAGGTGTCTTCCACGCGCTCGCCCAGCGTCGAGATCTTGGCGAGCTGCAGGTTGATGCCGTGCCGCGCCAACACGCGGGCGATGCCGTAGAGCAGGCCGGCGCGGTCGCTGGTGCTGATGGTCAGCAGCCAGGCGGTGGCACGTTCATCAGGCCGCAGCGAGATGCGCGGCGTGTAGGGGAAGCTCTTGACGCGCCGCGACAGCCGGCCGCGGCGTGGTTCGGGCAGCGGGCCGCCGGCCTGCAGCACGGCAGCGAGCTTCTGCTCGACCATGGGCACGAGGTCGCGGTGGTGCACGTCGGCCTCGGGGCGGATGGCCTGGAAGGTGTCCAGCGCATAGCCCTTGCGTGTGGTGTGCACCTTGGCGTCCAGGATGCTGAAGCCGGCGGTGTCGAAGTAGCCGCAGATGCGGGCGAAGAGGTCGGGCTGATCGGGCGCGTAGACCAGCACCTGCAGGCCTTCGCCGATGGGCGAGGGGCGGGCGCGGACGATGGGCACGGTGGTCTCGACGTGACGCCACAGCGAGCGCGCATGCCAGGCCAGCTCGGCGCCGTCGTGGCGGGCAAAGTAGCTGACGGCCAGCGTCTTCCACAGTGGCTCTTCGGTGCCGGGCAGCTGGGAGTGCAGGGCCAGGCCTTGCCTCGCCTCCTGCTTGCGTGCCTCGATTTCGGCATCGACGTTGATCTTGGCGCCGCCCAAAGCGCGCAGGGTGATGCGATACAGGTCTTCCAGCAGCTTGCCCTTCCAGGCGTTCCAGACCTTGGGGCTGGTGCCGCGGATGTCGGCCACGGTCAGCAGGTACAGCGCCGTGAGGCGGCGGGCGTCGCCCACCTTGGCGGCAAATGCAGCGATGACATCGGGGTCGGACAGGTCCTCTTTCTGGGCGACGCGTGACATCGTCAGGTGCTGCTCGACGAGGAAGACGCACAGGGCCGTCTCGTCGGCGTCCACGCCATGCTGGCGGCAGAAGCGCCTGACTTCGACGGCACCCAGCTCGGAGTGGTCGCCGCCGCGGCCCTTGGCCACGTCGTGGAAGAGGGCGGCGACGTAGAGCACCTCGGGCTTGTCGAACTGCGCGGCGAGCTGGGAGCAGAACGGGTACTCGTGGACATGTTCCGGCACGAAGAAGCGCCGCACATTGCGCAGCACCATGAGGATGTGCTGGTCTACGGTGTAGACGTGGAAGAGGTCGTGCTGCATCTGCCCGACGATGGCGCGGAACACCCACAGGTAGCGCCCCATCACCGACGTCTCGTTCATGAGCCGGAAAGCGTGCGTCTGTCCCTCGGGCGCGCGCAGCATGGTCATGAAGGTCGCGCGGTTGACCGGGTCGCGCCGCCAGGCGGAGTCCATCAGGCTGCGGGCGTTGTAGAGCGCCCGCAACGTGCGTGCCGACAGGCCCTTGATGCCCGGCGTCTGCTGGTAGACGAGGAAGGTGCGCAGGATGGCGTGCGGGTCGCGCTGGTAGAGGTCGTCGCTGGCGACTTCCAGCATGCGGCCGCGGTCGAGGTAGTCCGGTTGGCCCTCGATGGGGTGCACGAGGCCCTGCTGCGACTCGCTGATCTGCTCCTCGAGGTTGAGCAGCAGGATCTGGTGCAGCTGGGTCACGGCCTTGGCCGCCCAGTAGTAGCGCCGCATCAGCACTTCGGAGGCGCGCTGCGAGCCGGTGCTCTTGAAGCCGAAGCTTTGCGCCACGGCGGTCTGCTGGTCGAAGACGAGGCGGTCTTCGCGCCGGCCGGCCACGGCGTGCAGGCGGGCGCGTATCAGCCGCAACTGGCCTTCGTTGCGCTGCAGCTGGCGGCTCTCGAACGGCGTGATGAGGCCGCGTGCGCTGAGCGCCTTCCAGTTGTCACCCAGGCCGGCCGCGCGGGCGATCCAGATCAGCATCTGCAGGTCGCGCAGGCCGCCGGGGCTTTCCTTGCAGTTGGGCTCCAGCGCGTAGGGCGTGTCGTCGAACTTGGTGTGGCGCTGCAGGCTCTCCAGCGTCTTGGCGCGGAAGAAGGCTTTCGGGTCCATGGCCTGCATGAAGCGCTTGGACATGAGCTTGAACAGCTTGGTGTCACCGGCCAGCGGGCGTGCCTCGAGCAGCGCCGTCTGCACGGTCACGTCGCCCTGTGACTCGCTCAGGCACTCGCCCAAGGTGCGCACCGAGGAGCCGATCTCCAGGCCGACATCCCAGCAGGCCGTGATGAAGCCCTCGATGGCCGTCTTGATCGCGCCGGGCACATGGGCCTCGACGCCGTCGGGCAGCAGCACCAGCACGTCGACGTCGGAATGCGGGAACAGCTCGCCGCGGCCGTAGCCGCCGACGGCCGCGAGGCAGGCGCCCTCGGGCATGCCGTTGCGGTCGGCCTGGTCCCACAGGCCGCGCAGCGTGTCGTCGACGTGACGGGCCAGGCGCCGCAGCAGGCGCTGCGCATCGGCCTGGGTCGGGCGTTCGGCCAGGAAGCCGTCGATGAGTGCCTGTTTGCCAGCCTTGAACTGCTGGCGGAGATCGGCGAGCGTCGCCACGTCAGGCTGCAGCGGTCGCGGCGAGGGGCGTGATGAAGGCGGGCGGCGGCGGGCTGCCGGCGGACACGGTCATGACCTCGTAGCCGGTCTCGGTGACGAGGATGGTGTGCTCCCACTGGGCCGAGAGGGAGCGGTCCTTGGTGGCGATGGTCCAGCCGTCACCCATCTCGCGGATCTCGCGCCGGCCGGCGTTGATCATGGGTTCGATGGTGAACATCATGCCCGGCACCAGTTCATCCAGCGTGCCGGGGCGGCCGTAGTGCAGCACTTGCGGGTCTTCGTGGAAGACCCGGCCGATGCCGTGGCCGCAGAACTCGCGCACGATGGAAAAGCCGGCGTTCTCGGCAAAGGTCTGGATGGCATGGCCGATGTCGCCCAGGCGCGCGCCGGGCCTGACCTTGGCGATGCCCTTCCACATGGCCTCGTACGTGAAGGCGCACAGGCGCCTCGCGGCGATGGAGCCGTCTCCGACGACGAACATGCGGCTGGTGTCGCCATGCCAGCCGTCCTTGATGACGGTGACGTCGATGTTGACGATGTCGCCGTTCTTCAGTGCCTTGTCGTTCGGGATGCCGTGGCAGACCACCTGGTTGACGGACGTGCAGATGGACTTGGGGTAGGGGATGTAGCCGGGCGGGCAGTAGTTCAGCGGGGCGGGGATGGCCTGCTGCACGTTGACGATGTAGTCATGCGCGAGCTTGTCCAGCTCATTGGTCGTGATGCCCGGCTGAACGTGTGTCGTCAGCATGTCCAGGACTTCGGACGCCAGGCGTCCGGCGATGCGCATGCCTGCGGCGTCGGCAGCGGTCTTGATCGTGATGGCCATGGGGGAATTATCTCAGTCGGCCCAGACCACCGTGCCCGTCCACCATGTGGCCAGCACGACGAGGCCGAAGGCGATGCGGTACCAGGCAAAGACGGCGAAGCTGTGGCTGGACACGTAGCGGATCAGCCAGCGGATGCACAGCAGCGCGCTGACAAAGGCAAACACCAGGCCGACGGCGAACATCGGCGCATCGGCCCAGGCCAGCGCGTCGCGCTGCTTGAGCACCGAGTAGGCGCCGGCGCCCATCAGCGTCGGGATGCCCAGGTAGAAGCTGAACTCGGTGGCCGCCTTGCGCGACATGCCCAGCACCATGCCGCCGATGATGGTGGCGCCCGAGCGGCTGGTGCCTGGGATCATGGCCACGCACTGCAGCAGGCCGACCTTGAGGGCGTCCAGCGGGCCCATGTCGTCCACCGTTTCGACGCGCGCGCGGCGGCCGCCTGCCAGGTCCATCTCACCGTAGAGCTTCTTGTGGCGCGCCTCCACCCACAGGATGATGAAGCCGCCAATGATGAAGGCCAGCGCCACCGGCACGGGGTGGAAGAGGTGGGCCTTGATGTACTTGCCGAAGGCCAGGCCCAGCACGACGGCGGGGATGAAGGCGATCATCACGTTCAGCGCGAAGCGCTGCGCCTGCGGCTCGTGGGTGATGCCCTTGACGGTGCCAGCCAGCCGCTCGCGGTACTGCCAGACGACGGCGAACATCGCGCCGGTCTGAATGGCGATCTCGAAGACCTTGGCCTTCTCGCCGACGAAGTTCAGCAGTGAGCCCGCCAGGATCAGGTGCCCGGTGGACGAGATCGGCAGGAATTCCGTCAGCCCCTCGACGATGCCCATGATGGCGGCTTTGATCAGCAGGATGACGTCCACGTACAACTCCGGAAAAAGGGCAACGATTGAAAAGGGCGGCGCAGTGTAGCGATGGGCCGTTGCAGGACTCGTGCCGGAACTTGCCGCGCGCTGACCCCAGGGCTACATTACTGACTCTTGGGTCATTAACTCCGCTGCTTTGGCCACTGCCACCCCCCGTCAACGCCGCAAGGACGCCCGCCCGCAGGAACTGCTGGAAGCGGCGCTCACGTTGTTCGTGGAGAAGGGCTTTGCCGCCACGCGCAGCGAGGAGGTGGCCGCGCGCGCCGGTGTGGCCAAGGGCACGCTCTACCGCTACTACCCGAGCAAGGACGAGCTGTTCAAGGCCATGGTGCGCGAGAACCTCGCGGTCCACATCGCCGAGTCGGCCGCCCAGGCGGCGCAGTACCAAGGACCCATCGCCGAGCTGCTGCACCAGATGATGCAGGCTTGGTGGGCCAAGGTGGGCCACGGCAACGCGGGCGGCGTCTGCAAGATCATGATGGTCGAGGCCCGCAACTTCCCGGAGCTGGCGCAGTTCTATGTCGACGAGGTCATCAACCCGTCCAAGCAGCTCATTGGCGGCCTCATCGAGCGCGGCATCCGCAGCGGCGAGTTCCGCGCCGTGCCGGTGGAGGCGACGGTGCACCTGCTGATAGCACCCATGCTGCACATGCTGCTGCACGACCATTCCTTCGGCAGCCACGACGTCTGCCACCAGACCATGAGCGCCGAGGCCTTGCTGGAGGCGCAGATGTCGCTGCTGCTGCATGGCCTGCTGGCCCAGACGGTCACCTAGAATTTTGTTTTTTGCCGTACCCCGCGCCCGGAGAACTAGATGAACCTCGAACAAGCCCGCTTCAACATGATCGAGCAGCAGATCCGACCCTGGGACGTGCTCGACCCCAGCGTGCTGGAACTGCTGCACGTCGTGCACCGGGAGGACTTCGTGCCCGAGGCGCACCGGCATCAGGCCTTCGTCGACGTCGAGCTGCCGCTGACCGCCACGCGCCACATGCTGGCGCCCAAGGTCGAGGCGCGGCTGTTCCAGGAACTCAAGATCCAGCGCCACGAGAAGGTGCTGGAGATCGGCGCCGCCACCGGCCACCTGGCCGCGCTGTTGGGCAACAAGGCGCAGCGTGTCATCGCGCTGGAGGCCGATGCCGGCCTGGCCGCGCTGGCGGCTGCCAACCTCAAGCGTGCCGGCGTGCTCAACGTCAGCGTGCTGAACCAGGACGGCGCCGGCGGCCTGGCTGCCGAGGAGCCCTTCGACGCCATCCTGCTGTCTGGCTCGGTGGCCGCCGTGCCGCAGGCGCTGCTGAACCAGCTCAAGGTCGGGGGTCGGCTGGTGGCCATCGTCGGTGAAGAGCCGGTCATGCGCGCCGTCATTTACACGCGCATCGGCGCCAGCGACTTCCGCCGCGTCGAGTTGTTCGACACCGTGGCCGGCCGCCTGCCCGGCTTTGCCGAGGCGCCGGCCTTCAGCTTCTGACCAGATGCACGCCGCCCGTCGCCGCCAGACGCCGTCTGCCGCCTTGGCGGGGCAACTCGTCACATGGCTTCAGTCACCGGCGGGCTTTGCGTCTATAACCCCGGCCGCTGCTTAAATATTGCTTCAGCCAAGGAAACCCATGCCTCTCGTCACAGCCCAGCGTCTGATCCTGCAACCGTTGGCCATCGCCGCCGGCCTTCTGCTCGCAGGTGCGGCCCAGGCCCAGAGCCTGCAGGAGCTCTACGACGCCGCTCGGGGCTATGACGCGACCTTCCTGTCCAGCCGCGCCACGGCCGACGCCGCAGCAGCCCGCGCAGCTCAGGCCGAGGCGCTGACCCGGCCTTCGCTCGGTCTGTCGGCCGCTGGAACCCAGTCGCGCTCCGATCCGCCCAGTGGCACTTCGGTCAACAACCGCACGTTGACGGCCGGGCTGCAGGGCAAGTATTCGGTCTACAACGCGGCCAACATGCCCACCATCGACAAGGCCCGTCGCGGCTACGCGGTCGCGCAGGCCGACCTGGAGGCGGCCGAGCAAGACCTCATCGTGCGCCTGGCCACGGCCTATTTCGATGTGCTGGCTGCCAAGGACGCGCTGTCCACGACCCAGGCCAACAAGGCCGGCATCGCCGAGCAGCTGGCCTCGGCCAAGCGAAATTTCGAGGTCGGCACCGCCACCATTACCGACACCCGCGAAGCGCAGGCCAAGTACGACCTGGCCGTGGCGCAGGAGCTGGCCGCCGACAACGACCTGCGCGTCAAGCGCGTGACGCTGGACCAGTTCGTCGGCCGCGTCGGCGTCGAGCCCAAGGGCCTGGCCCAGCCGGTGGCGCTGCCTGCGCTGCCCAGCACCAATGTCGACACCTGGGTCGCCACCGCCGACGAGCAGCACCCGGTTGTGCGCAAGGCGCGCCTGGGCCTGGAAGTCGCCCAGCTCGACACGCAGATTGCCCGTGCCGGCGAGCGCCCGACGCTGGACGCCAGCGCCTCGTTGGGCGCCCAGAACCTGCACAACAGCCTGAACGGCGCCGCTGCGACGGCCACGGGTGTCGGCACGTCCAAGACGGCCAGCATCGGCCTGACGCTGACCTATCCGCTCTACACCGGCGGCCTGACGCAAAACCGCATCAAGGAAACCCTGGTGCTGGAAGACAAGGCCCGCAACGACCTCGACTTCGCGCGCCGCGCCGTGTCCGAGGCCACGCGCCGCGCCTTCTTCGGTGTGCAGTCGCTGAAGGCCCAGGTTGCCGCCTACGAGGCTGCCGAGTCGTCCACCAAGCTGGCGCTGGAAGCCACGCAGCTCGGATACAAGGTCGGCGTGCGTGTGAACCTGGACGTGCTGAACGCGCAGACCCAGCTCTACTCCACTCAGCGCGACCTGGCCAAGGCGCGCTACGACGTCGTCGTCAACAGCCTCAAGCTGCGCCAGGCCTCGGGCCAGCTGCGCGCCGAGGACCTGAGCTCGGTCAACGCGCTGCTGGTCAAGTAGGCCGCCGCAGTCAACCACGAGCCCCGCTTCGGCGGGGCTTTTTTCTTGGTCGCCCTTCATGACGCAGACGCCCCTCCAGACCGCCGGTGGTCTTGGCCCGAAGTTGATGCTCTGCCTGGCCGCCACCTGGCTGGTCTGGGGCTCGACCTACCTGGCCATCAAGGTGGCGTTGGTGAGCCTGCCGCCGTTCCTGCAGATGGGCAGCCGCTTTCTCGTCGCCGGCGTGTTGCTGGCGGGGTGGATGCGCTGGCGCGGCGTGCCCTGGCCCAGCCGCAGGCAGTGGCTGCACGCCCTCGTCATCGGCGGGCTGATGCTGGGCGGCGGCATGGGTGGCACGGCGGTGGCCGAGCAGACCGTGGGCTCGGGCCTCGTCGTGGCCTTCATCGCGGTCATGCCGCTGATGATTGCGGGGCTCAACCTGCTGTGGGGCGAGAAGCCGGGCTGGACCGAGAGCCTGGGCATCGCCTTCGGGCTGGTGGGCGTGCTGCTGCTGACGCGGGGCCAGGGCTTCGGCGCGTCGCCGGCCGGGCTGGTGGCCATCATCGTGGCCTGCGCGAGCTGGGCGGTGGGCAGCGTGCTGTCGCAGCGCGTGTGGCCGCTGGCGCCGGGCGCGATGGGTTTCGCGAGCGAGATGCTGGCCGGCGGCGCCGTGCTGATGGCCTTGAGCTGGGCCAACGGCGAGGCGCTGCCCCGGCACATCGAACCCAGCGCGCTGTGGGCCTGGGCCTACCTCGTCGTCTTCGGCTCGCTGATCGCCTTCAACGCCTACATGGTGCTGCTGGCCGAGGCGTCCGCCGGCCTCGCGTCGAGCTATTCCTTCGTCAACCCGGTCATCGCGATGCTGCTGGGCGTGACGCTGGCCGGTGAGCACATCAGCGGCCATGAGTGGCTGGCGGCGGGCATCGTGCTGATGGGTGTCGTGCTGCTGCTTGCCGGCCGCTCTAGAGGGCGTTGATCGGAATGCGCAGATAGGCCACGCCGTTGTCATCGGCGGGCGGCATCTGGCCGGCGCGGATGTTGACCTGGATGGATGGCAGGATGAGGGTGGGCACGTCCAGCGTGGCGTCGCGCGCCTGACGCATCTGCACGAACTGGCCCTCGCTGACGCCATCGTGCACATGGATGTTGTGCTCGCGCTGGTCGGCCACGGTCGTCTCCCAGGCGGCGGCGCGGCCATTGGGCGGGTAGTCGTGGCAGACGAACATGCGCGTCTCGGGCGGCAGCGCCAGGATGCGGCGCATGGAGGCGTACAGCGTGTGCGCGTTGCCGCCAGGGAAATCCGCGCGCGCCGAGCCGACGTCCGGCATGAACAGCGTGTCGCCGACGAACACGTCGCCGTCCACCCGATAGGCCATGTCGGCGGGCGTGTGCCCGGGCACCAGCAGGGCCTGAGCCTCGACCGTGCCGATGCTGAACACCTCGTTGTCCTTGAAGAGGTGGTTGAACTGTGCGCCGTCGGGCAGGAAGTTGCGCTCCAGGTTGTAGAGCTTCTTGAAGGTCGCCTGCACCTCCTTGATGTGCTCGCCGATGGCGATGCGCCCGCCCACCTTGCCCTGCAGGTAGCGGGCGCTGGAGAGGTGGTCGGCGTGGGCATGCGTCTCCAGGATCCACTGCACCTTGAGGCCGTGCTGCGCGATGTAGGCGAGCAGCTTGTCGGCCTGGACGGTGCTGGTGCGGCCTGACTTGAAGTCGAAGTCCAGCACGGGGTCGACGATGGCCGCGCATTGGCTGGCGTTGTCGACGATGACGTAGGACACGGTCCAGGTCTTGTCATCGAAGAAGGCCTGGACGGTGGTTCTGGTGGCCATGTGGGCTCCTTGCTTGGGCTTCAATATGTTGACTGACATTATATTTGTAGATATATTTAAGTCAACTTCACGGAGCGACTCATGCCCACCACCGCCATTGACCCCGCCTTGCTGCGCCAGGCAGCCGGCCAGGCCGTCAGCGCCTTGAAGGTGCTGGCGAATGAAGACCGCCTGCTGCTGCTGTGCCAGCTGTCGCAGGGCGAGATGGCCGTCGGCGAGTTGGAAGAAGCGCTGGGCATCCGCCAGCCCACGCTGTCGCAGCAGTTGGGCGTGCTGCGCGGGGAGGGCGTGGTGGACACCCGCCGCGACGGCAAGCGCATCTTCTACAGCATTGCTGACACCCGGCTGCTGCAGGTGCTGGCGGTGCTGTACGACCTCTACTGCCCCAAGGAATGACCATGACCATCGACTGGAACGCTTTCACCCCGTTGGCCTCGCTGGCGGGCGGCGCGCTCATCGGCGTCGCGGCGGCGCTGTTCGTGCTGCTCAACGGCCGCATCGCCGGCATCAGCGGCGTGCTGGGCGGGCTGTTGAAGCCGGTCAAGGGGGACATCGCCTGGCGCATTGCCTTCATGCTGGGCCTCGTCGGTGCCTCGGCGGTGTACGTGCTGTTCGCGGCCGTGCCGGTGCCGCGAATCGATGCGGGCTGGGTTGCCCTCGTCGTTGCCGGGCTGCTCGTGGGCGTGGGCACGCGCTACGGCGCCGGCTGCACCAGCGGGCACGGCGTCTGCGGCCTGTCCCGCTTGTCGCCGCGTTCGCTGGTCGCCACCTTGACGTTCATGGGCGCGGGCTTCGTCACCGTGTTCGTGCTGCGCCACCTCGTTGCCCTTTAAGGAGCCGTCATGCCCATCCTCACCTCCCTGCTCGCCGGCCTGGTGTTCGGCCTCGGCCTCATCCTTTCAGGCATGTCCGACCCGGCCAAGGTGCTCGGCTTCCTCGACCTGGCCGGCCCCTGGGACCCGTCGCTGGCCCTGGTGATGGTCGGCGCCATCGCCGTGGGGCTGGTTGCCTTTGCGATCGCCCGGCGGCGCGGGACCACGCTGCTTGGCCTGAGTCTCAAGCTGCCGACCGCGCGCCACATCGACCGCCGGCTGGTCGGCGGCAGCCTGCTGTTCGGCGCCGGCTGGGGCCTGGCCGGTTTCTGCCCGGGGCCGGCGTTGGTGGCGTTCGGCATGGGTGAGCTCAAGGCCGTGGTCTTCGTCGCAGCCATGCTGGTGGGCATGGGCGTGTTCGAGCTGTTTGAGCGGCGCGGGCAGGCCTGAGTCATGAGCACCGACTGGACCTGGGCCTGTGTCGCGCTGACGCTGGCGGTGCTGGGCCTGTACGAGGCCATGCTGGTGCTGCTGCACCGGTCCAACCGGCTGGCTCCCGCGCGCCACATCGACCGCCGGCTGGTCGGCGGCAGCCTGCTGTTCGGCGCCGGCT
>Ga0187842_1000124_pt1 | contig 40273 bp, 38 predicted proteins | sample SpaLakP09_SKY_41_FD_134514 | JGI IMG/M metagenome (GOLD analysis project Ga0187842, IMG submission 134514) | Oligotrophic lake water microbial communities from Sparkling Lake, Wisconsin, USA - SP09_SKY_41 | ecosystem: Environmental > Aquatic > Freshwater > Lake | place: USA: Sparkling Lake... | reverse complement strand
TGGGCGCATCGACCTGTTGGCGACTCAGGCCGAAGACCGGCTGCGGCAGGGGGGCCTGCCTGCCGAGGTTCTGCCGCAGTTGAATGCGTTGGCCGAGGCCCTGGCCATGCTGAGACAGTCTGCTGCGGGCGTGCTGGAGGCCCCTTCAGCCCGATCAGCCCTGCCCACGCAAGTTGCGTTGCAGCCGCCGGGCGATGCCGCCCAGCGCTTCACGGGCTTGCTGACCCTGCTGCGTCAGCAAGATCTCGGCGCCGCCACGGAGTTGGGGGTCCTGCTACCCTGGCTGCGCCAGATGGGACTGTCCGACGAGGAACTGCAGCGACTCCAGCATGGGGTGGACGAGCTGGATTTCGAGCCCGTGCTTCAGTTTCTAAGCGCTTGGCAGGCATCTGGAGCCGCAGCGTGCTAGACCTCGAAGGTTTTCAATACGCCATGCACCGGCGCCGGCCGGGTCGTCCAACTCGCTGTCAGAATAGGCCATGAACGAGAACACCTCGCCGCCAGCCACACTGCTTCTTGTCGATGATGACCCATCGATCATCCAGGTCGCCAGCCGGTTGCTGAGTGATTTCGGCCGCTGCCGCTTTGCCCGCAGCGCGGCCGATGCGCTGCGCCTGTTGCGCAATGAGCCGGTAGACCTGGTCCTGCTGGACGCCGAGATGCCCGAGATGGGTGGTCTGGAGATGCTTGGCCTGATGCAGAAATCCAGCGAACTCGCCGAGATCCCCGTGGTCCTGCTGACCAGCCATCGCGACGAAGCCACCGAAGAAGCCGCCTTTGCGGCAGGCGCGGTGGACTACCTGTCCAAGCCGATCCGTCCCGGCGTGCTCAAGGCCCGGGTGAGCACCCAGCTTCGGCTGAGCCGGGCCCTGGCAGAAGTGCGACGGTTGTCGCGCACTGACGCGCTGACCGGGCTGGCGAACCGGCGCGCGATGCAGGAGCGGCTCGAGCGTGAGGTCCTTCGGGCGGATCGCCTGCGCACGTCGACCAGTGTGCTGATGATCGATATCGATCACTTCAAGGCATTCAATGACCTGTATGGTCACGTCGCTGGCGATCTTGCCCTGATCAAGGTTGCGGAGTGCATGCGCAAGGCGGCCAGCCGCGCCAATGATTTCTGCGCACGCTGGGGTGGTGAGGAGTTCGTCGTTTTGCTTCCCGATACAGATAGCGACGGCGCCATGGCGGTGGCCGCCCACCTGCATCTGGCCTTGGCCGAACTGGCCCATCCCCATGAAGCAAGTCCCCAAGGGCACCTGAGTGCCTCGATTGGCGTGGCAACGCACGCTGCACCGAGTTCCCAACAGCCGATCGAAAGTGTGGCGCACACGGTTCAGGATCGAATCGAGCATCTGCTCGGCCGGGCCGATGCGGCACTGTACAGAGCGAAGTCGGCAGGAAGAGCCTGCAGCGAGCTTGCCTCCGCTTAGGTCGCGAAGCACGGGCGGCTGGCTGCCCGACGCTGACTCGATCTCCTGGCCAGCAAGCTGCCCGCCGAATTGGCCGACACTTTGATAGACCCGGTATCGGCCATCAAGTGTCGCTCATCACCGTCTGCCTTGTAAGCGCTTGCGTGGTCGAAGGCGCACTTCGTTGCCTCCGCGGCGGCCGGTGGGCACGGTCGGCGCGGTGCGGTCCCTGATCGGTCGCGTTCTTCTGCGAAACCGGGTCGTTCCTCAATGGTCCCCTTCAGTGGGCGTCGGGTCGCTGAGGATGCTCGAGAACTTGCGCCGGTAGGCCGCGGGCGTCAGGCCAACCTCGCGCTTGAACAAACGGCGAAAGAAGGTTGGATCCTCGTAGCCGACCTGGTAGGCCACATCGTCGATGCCACCAGCACCCCGCTCGATGATCCGCTTGGCCTTCTCGACCCGAACCGCGTGCACGTAGTCCATCGGCAGGTGGCCGGTCGCGATGCGAAACCGCCGCGTGAACGTGCGCCGGGTGAGCCCGGCGCGCTGGGTCATGGACTCCACCGGATTGGCCTGGGCATAGTGCTCTGCGATCCACTCCTGGCTGAGCCTGATGGCCTGATCCTCCCCCTGGATCTTCATCCCCATGTCGGCGAAGGGCAACTGGCCGTCTTCATGGCCCGAGAGCAGGTAGACCTTGGCCGTCTGCAGCGCATGCTCCGGGCTGCAATAGCGGCTGATCAGCCGCAGCGCCAGCTCTTGCCACGCGGTGACGCCGCCCGCGGTGATCACGCCCTCGGCCTCGCTGTCCAGCCGCAGGATCGAGTCGGCGCAGTAGGTCACCTTGGGGTACTGCCGGCGGAACAGCTCGCGATAGGCCCAGTGCCCGGCGCACTGGCGTCCATCGAGCAGACCCGCCTCGGCCAACACGAGCGAGCCCGAACAGACCGACCCGATCAGCGCGCCCTGGGCGTGCATGCGCCGCAACCAGGCGATCTCCGCGCCGTAGCGCCCGCGCGGCGCGGTGTCGATCGGCGTGTACATGTCGCAGACCACCGCAGCGTCGACGCGGTCGAGGTCGCCGATCGCCGCGTGGGGCTCGATCAGGATGTTGCCGAAGCAGCGGAAGGGCTGGGCGTCGGCCGCCACGATCCGGATGTCGAGCAACGGCTCGCCCACCTGACGGCCCGTCATGTCGGCATACCCCGCGCCGACGGAAGCCAGCACGTCGTAGAGACCGAAGAGCACCGAGGGCGTCGTCTCCGGCGCGGCGAGCAGGGCGATCTTCGGCTTGATGTTCTGCGTCATGGTTTCAACCTGCCTGACGGATGGTGTCGCATTCGACCCGATCTTGTACCAATCGGCTCTTCTCGTCATCCTTGGTCAAGGCTACGGTTCACCACAGGGCAACTTCGCCCCCAACAGGAGGACGCTCTGTGAACACCCCCTTAAAAAGGAACCACCACTTGTTCGCCACCGTGATCGCTGCCCTTGTTCTTGTCACCGCCTGCGGCGGCGGTGGCGACGACGGCCGCGCATCGACCGCCGGCACCCGTGCAAAGGCCCTGAGCGCCGAGCGCAGCCATGGCGGCAAGCCCAGGGGCACCGTCCTCGTCACGAACTACGCGACCGGCCTCACCAGCCCTCGCGGTCTGGCATTCGGTCCGAACGGCGATCTCTATGTGGCGGAAGCCGGCACGGGCGGCTCGCTGGTTCCGCGAGGCACGGCCGACTGCCCGACCCACATCAACATCTACAGCCCCTACACCGCCGGCTACAGTGGCCGCGTGCTGCGACTGCGGCCTGACGGCAGCAAGCAGACGGTCGCCGACCGCCTGCCCAGCATGACCGACGCGTATGGTGGCAACTATGGCCCCACCGATCTGGCCTTCGTCAACGGCACGCTGTACGTGTTGATCGAAATGGGCGGCTGTTCGCATGGCCTGCCCGGCAGCGATGCCGCGATCCTTCGCATCAACCCGGACGGCTCGACGACCCAGGTCGCGAACCTCAGCGCCTGGCTCGCGTCCAACCCGCCGCACTTCATCAAGGACACGAACCCGGCCACCACCGACCTCGAGCCCGGGGGCGTGTTCCACTCGATGGTCAACCACCGCGACGAGCTGTACGTGGTGGAAACGAACCGCGGCATGTTGGTGAAGGTCAACCCGGCGACCGGCGCCATCGGCCTGGCCTACGACATGTCGCGCGACAACGCGGAGCACAACCCGATCGTGATGGCGCAGCGCCGCGGCAGGTTCTATGTCGGCACTTTTGGCGAAGACGGCGGAACGTCTGAACTCGCGGTGTTCAAGGGTGGCTTCGCGGGCTACACGCGGCCATTCAAGTCGCGCAACCCGATCGTCGGGCTGGCGTGGCGACGAGAGAGCCTGTACGCCGTCGAGATCTTCCCGCACGACGAGGCGTGGACGCCGGACAACGCGAATCTGGTGTCGTTCAATCCGACGACGGGCGAGCGCAAGGAACTTGCCGTCAAGTTCGCCAGCCTGCCCAACGGATTGGTGGTCGGACCCGATGGGGCGCTCTACACATCCAACGTCACCCTCAGCGCGACGCCTGGGGATGGCGGGATTCTGCGCATCGAGCTGCCGCGTGAGGCCGCATCCAAGCCCGACACGGAAGGCGATCAATGAACCTGGTCGAGAGTCTCGCGACCCTCCAGTCCCGGCTGTCGGGCGATCTGCTCGTGCCGGGAGACGAGGGTTACGACGCCGCCCGATCGGTCTGGAACGGCTTGATCGATCGTCGCCCGTTGGCCATCAGTCGCTGCAAGTCGGTGGAGGACGTGATCGCGTCGGTTCGCTTCGCCGGCCAACAGGGGCTGCCGGTGTCGATCCGCGGTGGCGGTCACAACGTGGCCGGCCACGCGGTCTGCGACGCCGGGCTCATGATCGACTTGTCGCCGATGCGGGGCGTCCGCGTCAGCCCGGACACGCGGTCGGCGTCTGTTCAGGGCGGCGCCCTCTGGGCCGATGTCGACGCTGCCACGCAGGCGCATGGGCTGGCCACGCCAGGAGGTCTGATCTCCGAGACTGGTGTGGCGGGCCTGACCCTCAGCGGTGGCGTCGGCTGGCTGCGCAGCGCGCACGGGCTCTCGATCGATAACCTGCTGGCCGTCGACATCGTCACGGCGGATGGGACACTGACCCGGGCGAGCCCGACGGAGCACGCCGATCTGTTCTGGGCCATCCGGGGCGGCGGGGGCAATTTCGGCGTGGTCGTGAACTTCGAGTTCAAGCTGCACCCCGTCGGACCGACGGTGATGTTCGCAGCACCCATCTACCCCTTGTCGGCCGGTGCCGGGCCGATCAAGTTCTGGCGCGACTTTCTGGCAGACAAGAGCGACAGAGTCGGGTCTCTTTGCGAGTTCTCCACCGTCGCCGTAAGCGGGGACTATCCGCAGGCATTCTGGGGCAGCCGGTGCTACACACTGGGTGCTATGTATGCCGGTGATGCAGCCGACGGCGAACGCCTGTTGCAGCCGCTGCGGGAACTCGGCCCGATGGTCGCCGACTTCTCCGGCCAGATGCCCTACTGCGATGTGCAGAAACTCTTCGACACGTTGTATCCGGCGGGTGAGTTCCGCTGCTACTGGAAGAGTCACCTGCTGTCGCGACTGACCGACGAGGTCATCGCCGAAGCCATCGAGAATGCCGCCGCTTCGCCGTCCGATAAGTCCATCAGTTCGCTGTGGAACTTTGGCGGCGCCACGGCAACCGTGCCGGCCGAAGCCACAGCCTTCGGGGACCGGTCGTTCGGTTGGATGTACTCGCTCGACTCAGTCTGGCGCGATGCGGCGGACGACGAAGCCGTCATGGGCTGGACCCGCGGAGCCTGGAACCGGGCCCGAAGACACGCGCACGAGGACCGTCTGTACCTCAACTTCGCGGGGCAGGATGCGGACAGTGACGAGTTGACCCGCCGCGCATTCGGCCAGCAATACGGACGGCTGGCAAGCATCAAGAAGCGCTATGACCCGGGCAACATGTTTCGCTTCAATCAGAACATTCGGCCCGAGTGAACGGCTCGCCTCGACAGGCCACGGGTGCCGCTGCCATGTACCAGCAAAGCCAGTCCGCACCGGGAGCGGCCACCGCGCGGTTGCGGCCGGTCGACGACCGCATGCTCGGCCGGATCGGGCGCCTCTTCGGTCTCGCGACCGTGGCAGGCCTCGGCGTGTTCGGCGGCTACCTCGCCCTGTGGGCGAGCGCCGCCTCGATCCAGAACTTCGAGCAGTGGCAGAAGCTGGTGACCGGCCCTCCGATGCCGACGACATCGGAATGGAGTGCGAACCTCGGCATCTGACTGCACTTCCTGATGGGCACCCTGCCGGTGCTGGCCTGGCCCATCCTGCTGTCAGCCCGGATCCGCAGTCGACACCGCAAGGTGCACCGAGGGACGGGCAGGATCTACGTCACCGCAGGTTTCCTGGCGGGCGCCCGCGGCATGTCGTACATCCTCGCCCACGGCACCTTCAGCCGGGCCGCCTCATCGCATTCAGCGTCTGGGGTGCGGCGATGATGCTCAGCTCGGCCATGGCGTACGTCCATGCACGCGCCAAGAGGTTCGACCAGCATCGCGCGCGGGCCATCCGCCTGTTCGCGCCGGTGTTGGTTTCATGACTGTTCGCTATCGAGATCCAGGCATGGCCGAACTGGGCCAGCGGCATTGGTATGAACGCAGACGGCGCCAGCGAACCGGTCGACCTTGCCATGCTCGCCTTGTTCTTCGTTCCCAACCTGTTGGTGGCCGAGTTCTTCATCCGCCACCTGCACACGCGGCTCGTCCCGCCTGGCCGCTTGAAGTGGCCTGCCGTGGCCTTGCTCGGCGCTGACTCTTCGCTCGATGTCGAAGGACGTCCAGTAGAAATTTTCTAAATTAAATGTCGATCCAAGTCAGCGTGGGGCCCTCAAAAAGCGTCACTCGACGGTGACGCTCTTGGCGAGGTTTCTGGGCTTGTCCACATCCGTGCCACGCGCGCAGGCGGTGTGATAGGCCAGCAATTGCAGCGGCACAGTGTGCAGGATGGCTGACAGGGCGCCGTAGTGCTCGGGCATGCGGATCACGTGGACACCGGCCTCGCTCTCGATCTTCGTGTCGCTGTCGGCAAACACGAACAGCTCGCCGCCGCGGGCGCGCACTTCCTGGATATTGCTCTTCAGCTTCTCCAGCAGCGCGTCGTTGGGGGCGACGGTGACCACCGGCATCGCGCTGGTGACCAGGGCCAGCGGGCCATGCTTCAGTTCACCGGCCGGGTAGGCCTCGGCGTGGATGTAACTGATTTCCTTGAGCTTCAGCGCGCCTTCCAGCGCAATCGGGTAGTGCAGGCCGCGGCCCAGGAACAGGGCGTTTTCCTTGCGCGCGAATTCCTCGCTCCAGGCAATGATTTGCGGCTCCAGCGCCAGCACCGCCTGCACGGCCACAGGCAGATGGCGCAACGCCTTCAGGTGCTCGGCTTCTTGTTCATCGCTCAGATGGCCGCGCGTTTGCGCCAGCGCCAGGGTCAGGAGGAACAGGCCCACCAGCTGGGTGGTGAAGGCCTTGGTCGAGGCCACACCGATCTCGGCGCCAGCGCGGGTGATGTAGGCCAGTTTGCATTCGCGCACCATCGCACTGGTAGACACATTGCAGACCGTCAGCGTGTGCTCCATGCCGAGCGATCGGGCATGCTTGAGCGCCGCCAGGGTATCGGCCGTCTCACCGCTTTGCGTGATCGTCACCACCAGGGTGCGCGGGTTGGGCACGCTGTCGCGGTAGCGGTATTCGCTGGCCACCTCGACGCTGGTCGGGATCTTGGCCATGCTCTCCAGCCAGTACTTGGCCGTCAGGCCGGCGTAGTAGCTGGTGCCGCAGGCCAAGATCAGCACCGAGTCGACGTCCTTGAACACCCGGTAGGCACCGTCGCCGAACAGCTCGGGCGAGATGCCTTCGACCGAGTCCAGCGTGTTGGCGATCGCCACCGGCTGCTCGAAGATCTCTTTTTGCATGTAGTGGCGATAGGGTCCCAGCTCGGCCGCGCCGGTGTGGGCATGCACGGTGCGCACCTCGCGCTGCACGGCCTGGTAGCGGCCCTGGGCATCGCGGTTGGAGATCCAGACCTTGCCCATTTGCAGGTCGACCACATCGCCCTCTTCCAGGTAGACGATCTGGTCGGTCACGCCGGCCAGTGCCATCGCGTCGGAGGCAACGAAGTTCTCGGTCTCGCCGACGCCCAGCACCAGCGGCGAGCCATGGCGGGCACCGATCACGCGGTGCGGCTCGTCGCGGCAGAACACGGCAATCGCATAGGCGCCGCGCAGGCGAAGCAGGGCCTGTTGGACGGCGTCCAGCAGGTCGCCGTTGTAGAGCTGGTCGACCAGATGGGCAATGACCTCGGTGTCGGTCTGGCTGTCGAATTGGTAACCACGGGCCTTCAACTCGGCGCGCAGCTCGTCATGGTTCTCGATGATGCCGTTGTGCACCAGGGCGATGCGGCCCGGGCCTTGAGGATCGGCGCCCGGGCCCTTGGAGAAGTGCGGGTGCGCGTTGTGCACCGCCGGCACGCCATGGGTGGCCCAGCGGGTATGGGCGATGCCGGTGCCGCTGTGGATATGGTCTTCCAGCACTTGCGCGTCCAGTTCGGCCACGCGCGAGGTGCTGCGGGCACGCTTCAGCTCGGCGTCCTGGTGCACGGCCACGCCGCAGGAGTCATAGCCACGGTATTCGAGACGCTTCAGGCCCTCGATCAGGATGGGAACGATGTTGCGATTGCTGACTGCGCCGACGATGCCACACATGGTTTGACTCCGGTGAATTGAACTCTGGCGGCATCGTAGGCAGAGTCGCCAATTAGTTGCTTTCAAAATTCAATATGAATTGCAATAATCAGTCATCAACCACAATTCATGATGAATTAGTTCACAGATTGCCATTTCATGAATGATTCCGTCTCGCCGCCAGAGCTCGATGCCACCGATCTGCGACTGCTGGACCTGCTGCAGCAGGATGCCTCACTGTCCAATCAGGATCTGGCGCAGCGTGCCCATGTCTCGCCTGCCACCTGCCTGCGCCGCGTCAAGCGCCTCACGGACAGCGGTGTGATCGAGCGTCGCGTGGCCCTGCTGTCACCCGAGATGCTGGGCGCGGGTCTCGGCGCCATCGTCGAGATCACGCTCGACCGCCAGGGCGCCGAGCATCTGCTGGCCTTCGAGCAGCGCGTGCTGCAGGACGCGGCGGTGCAGCAGTGCTACCGCGTCGCGCCGGGCCCCGACTTCGTGCTGATCATCCAGGTGGCCGATATGCCGGCCTATCACACACTGGTGCAGCGCCTGTTCACACAGGACGCCAATGTGCGCAATGTGAAGAGCTACTTCAGCGTATACCGGGCGAAGTTCGAGCCGCGGGTGATGTTGCCGGTGCTGGGCTGACTCGTAGCCCGGATGCAATCCGGGGCTTTGGCTTTAACTGCCCCCCGGATTCCATCCGGGCTACAGAAATCAGCGCTTGAGTATCAGCAAGCCCTTCAGATACTCCCCCTCCGGGAAGCAGATCGTCTGCGGATGATCGGGGGTGGCGCCAACGCGGTCGAGGATGAAGCCGTCGGCCGGCGCATCAAGACCTGCCCCCGCGACGATCTTGTGGAACAGGTCGGCGCTGATGCCGCCCGAGCAACTGAAGGTGAACAGCAGGCCGCCGGGGGCCAGCAGCTTCAGCGCCAGGCGGTTGATGTCCTTGTAGGCGCGCGAGGCACGCTCGGCGTGGGCCGCACTGGGTGCGAACTTGGGCGGATCCAGCACGATGGCGTCGAAGGTGCGGCCCTGCTCCAGGCTGTGGCGCAGGGTCTGGTTGACGTCGGCATCCAGGCTGGTGTGGCGGGCGACATCAAAGCCATTGAGCCGCACATGGGCGTCGGCGCGGGCCAGGGCCGGGCCCGAGGAATCGACGCTCAACACTTCGTCGGCGCCGCCGGCCAGCGCCGCCACCGAGAAGCCGCCGGTGTAGCTGTAGCAGTTGAGCACGCGCCTGGCGCCGTAGTGGCGCACCGCGTCCGCGAACTTCTTGCGGTTGTCGCGCTGGTCCAGGTAGTAGCCGGTCTTGTGGCCCTCGGCCACGTCCAGGCTCAGCCGCCATTGATGCTCCTGGATCGTCATCTCCGTCGCGCCCTGCCCGCGCAGCCAGCCGGTCTTCGGCTCCAGTCCTTCGAGGCTGCGCACATTGGCGTCGGAGCGCTCGTAGAGACGGCTCAGTCCTGTGGCAGCCAGCAGATGGTCGGCGATGACGTCTTTCCAGCGCTCGCTGCCGGTGCTGGCGAACTGGGCCACCAGGGTATCGGCATAGCGATCGACCACCAGGCCGGGCAGGCCATCGGCCTCACCGTGGATCAGCCGCATCGCGTCGCTGGCGATCGGAAGGCGTTGGCGAACGGCCAGCGCGGCATCGATGCGGCGCTTGAAGAAGGCAGCGTCGATGCGCTCGGCCTCGTCAAAGCTCCAGGCACGCACGCGGATTTGCGAGCTCGGGCTGTAGGCGCCCCAGGCCAGGAACGTGCCGTCGGCGGCGGTGACCTTGACGGTCTCGCCGGCGTCGCCGCTGCCCTTGGCAATGCTGCCCTCGAACACCCAGGGATGGCGGCGCTGCAGCGAGCGCTCCTTGCCCTCGCGAAGTCGAATGATTTTCATGCGGCGATTGTCGCCGCTGGCGCGCCCGTATTACCGCTGCAGGGTACCGAAGGCGTAGCCCAGCGAGACATTGACCAGCGGTGACGACTGCGTCTGCCCGCGCAGCGAGCGCCACTGTCCCAGCCCGGTGCGCAGGCGCAGGCGCCGACTCTCGCCGAAGCTCCACTCGGCCCAGGCCTCGCCCTGCATGATCGCCCCGCCACTGACGGCCACGCCGCCACCGCCGCCGGCGCCGACCAGCAGTTCGGCGCCCAGGCGCATGCCCGACAGGGCAGCCGGACGGGCCTGCAAGCCAAGGCCAACCAGGCCAAAGGAATAGGCACCGGCACTGCCAAAGGCGGCGCTGCCGGCCTGCGCCACGCCGTACAGGTGCGGCGAGAGATCGCGCGTCAGCACCATCGCCAGCTGACCGACGCTCTCTTCGCGGCCATCCTTGAAGCGCACCTTGGCCAGATGCTGCAGGCTGGCCGAGACCGTCTGCGCCTGCACCACGCCGCCGCCCGCATTCGGTTCGCCGAAGGGGGTGATGGCCTGATCCAGCGGCAGGCCAAGGCTCAGTCGGGCGTAGCTGGACTTGAACTGGCCGGTGATCGAACCCATGAAGCCGGCGTCAATCAACAGCGACGGGCCCCAGGGCGACTTCCAGCGCAGGGTCGGGCCCAGCTTGACCAGCCAGCCGTTGCCGGTGTCCACATCGCCGCCGCCGCCCAGGCCCGCGGCCGCCTGCCAACCGGCGCGCAGCGTGGGGCTGCCCAGGGCATAGTCCTGCCCGATGCCGACCAGGGCTTCCATATAGCCATCGGCCCCGCCTTGCGAGGCACCGGCGGCCTCGATGCCCCACCAGGCGCCTTCGCTGACGTACTGACGCAGGGCACCGCCAACCTTGCCCAGGCGCTGTGACTTCGCGCCGCTGCGACCGCTGCTGCCCTGGCGCGGCTGGTAGGAGCCGACATTGAAGGCAAACTCGTCGAAGCCCAGGCCGCTGCGGCGATAGCCGCGCACCTGCTGACTCGATGCTTCGGGCTGGTAGCTCTTGAAACCATCGGCATAGCCGAGGACCAGGCCCAACGAGCTGCCCGCGATATTGCCGCTGGGAAAGCTGGTCCGTGACAGGCTCAGGCCCGCATACCAAGACCCCATCTCGCGGCGCAGCGACAGCTCGGGCCGCAGCATCAGGCCGCCGCCGAAGCGCAGTTTGTCGGAACTCAACCCGCCGCCGGCGCCTGCGTACAGGCTGGCCGCAGCATGCAGATCGCCGTCCAGGCGCCAGCGCCGCTGGGCGGTGAAGCCGACGGTGAACAGCCCCCCGAAACTACCCTTGGCCGCACCGTAGAAGCTAGGGCCCAGGCCCCAGGCCTCATCCATGGCGACCAGGTAGCTGGCGCCGGCCAGCGCCGTGTTCTGGCCGGTGGGCAGGCGCAGCGGCGACCAGCTGAGCTCGATGGCGGCCGGCTGGGTCTGCAGAAAACCCGGTCGCGGCAGCACCGGCTCGGCCGCGGTGGCGGCGCCACAGAGCGCGGCAATGGCATAAAAAAGCGCCCGGCGGGCGCTGGGCGCGAGGTCAGCGGTATTCAACATAGGGCGGCAGGGTAGCAGGCTTACTTGCGCTTGGCGCGCGGGTGCGCCGCATCGTAGACCTTGGCGAGGTGCTGGAAGTCCAGCTTGGTATAGACCTGGGTCGTGCTGATATTGGCATGGCCGAGCAGCTCCTGCACCGCGCGCAGGTCGCCGCTGGACTGCAGCAGATGCGAGGCAAACGAGTGGCGCAGCATGTGTGGGTGCACATGGGTGGGCACACCGGCGCCCAGCGCCCGTGCCTTCAGGCTCAGCCGCACCTGGTTGGCATTGATGCGCTGGCCGCGCATGCCGACGAACAGCGCCACCTCATCGGCCCGCGCCAGCAGCGGGCGCTGTTGCAGCCAGGCCCGATAGGCCTCGGCGGCGGCCTTGCCCAAGGGCACAGAGCGGCGCTTGGAGCCCTTGCCCAGCACATGGGCCTCGGCCGACGCCAGGTCGATCCAGCCTTGGGCCTGACCGCTGGCCTGGCAATCGAGTCCGACCAGTTCGGCCACGCGCAGGCCACAGCCGTAGAGCAGCTCGACGATGCAGCGGTCGCGCGCCTCGACGCGAGGGTCCGTGCCGGCCGGGCTCTGAAAGTCGGCCAGCGCCACCGATTGATCGACCGACAGGGCCTTCGGCAGGGGCTTGGCCGCCTTGGGCGTGCGCACACCCTCCACCGGGTTGTGGCTGACCAGGCGCTCGCCGCCCAGCCAGCGATACAGGCCACGCCAGGCCGACAGCATCAGCGCCAGACTGCGCGGCGCCAGGCCCTGGCCATGCAGCTGGGCCGTCCAGCGCCGCACATGGTGGTGCTGCACCTGGCGCAGCTCGAGCGGATAGCGGGTGGCCAGTTGCTGCAGCCGCGTCAGCGCGTCCTCGTAAAGCCGCAGCGTGCGCGGCGCCAGCCGCCGCGTCACCCGCAGATGCTCCAGATAGCGCAGCAGGTCGGCCTCCAGCACGGCGCTGAAACTCAAGTCACCGGCAGCAGACGCGACAGGCTGGCGCTGGCGATCTCGCCGATGCGGGCCAGGAACTCGGTGCCCATGTCGGCGGTATAGCGGGTCGGGTCGGGTGAGCCCAGCACCAGCATGCCGAAGGTGTTGCTGGGCTGGCCATGGTTCAGCGGCACCAGGGCCAGCGACATCACGCCGGCCGGCTCGCCGAGCCACTGCGCCGCCTCGAAACCGGAGTTGATGCCGCAGTAGGGCTGGGTCAGGCTGGCAGCGAAGCTCTTCACATCGTCGCCCACCGCCTGGGCGAACGGCAGCTCGGCATAGGCCCCATCGGCGCCCCACAGGCGCAGCCCGGACTGCGGAATCAGGAACTGGTGGCGCAGCTCATCCAGCACGATCTGCGGCAGCTCGGACGCATTGGCGGTCAGCATCAGCTGGCAGGTCCAGCGGTGCAGCCGGTCGGCAATGGCCACGTTCTCCTGGCCGTTGCGAATCATCTCGATGATCTTGTGCTCCAGGCCCTTGATCTTGTCGCGCAGCATCTCGGCCTGGCGCTCCTGCAGCGACACCGCCCGCTGGCCATGCGGATGGCTCAGCTGGATGCTGGCCAGCAACTCGGCATGGCGCTCGAAAAAGCCCGGGGTGTTGGCCAGATAGTTGGCAATGTCCTGCTCGGTGACGCCGTCGGTGCCCTGGGTTTGGTTGCTCACAGCTCGATCTCTCCTTCAAAAACGGTTTGGGCGGGGCCCGTCATCAGCACCGGCGAACCGCTGCCGGCCCACTCGATGTTCAGCACGCCGCCGCGCGCCTGCAGTTCCACCTGAGCATCCAGCAGGCCGAGCCGGATACCGGCAACCACGGCAGCACAGGCGCCGGTGCCGCAGGCCAGCGTCTCGCCGGCATCGCGCTCGAACACGCGCAGCCGCACATGGCTGCGATCGATGATCTGCAGAAAGCCGACATTGACCTTGCGCGGGAAGGCCGGGTGATGCTCGATCAGCGGGCCCCAGACGCCGACCGGCGCGGTATCCACATCATCGACCAGCAGCACCGCATGCGGGTTGCCCATCGACAGCACGGCCACCTCGACGGGCTGGCTGATGCCCTCGACGCGAAGCGGCCACTGCTCGAAGCCGTTGCGCAGCTTGGGCGCCTGCCCCTGGGCATCGAACGGAATCTGCGCCGGCTCGAAGCGCGGGGCACCCATGTCCACCGTCACGCCGCCGTCATCGCGCAGGCGCAGCTCCAGCAGCGCATTGATGGTCTGCACGCGGATGCTGCGCTTCGTGCTCAGGCCCTTGTCATGCACATAGCGGACGAAGCAGCGCGCGCCATTGCCGCATTGCTCGACCTCGTCGCCGCTGTTGTTGAAGATGCGGTAGCCGAAGTCGATGCCGGGCTCGCGGCCGGGCTCGACGACCAGGATCTGATCGGCGCCGACGCCAAAGCGGCGATCGCCCAGATGGCGCATCTGCTCGGGCGTCAGGCTCAGCGGGGTCTGCGTGGCGTCCAGCACGACGAAGTCGTTGCCGGCGCCCTGCATCTTGGTGAAGTGCACTTTCATGTGTCGATTATCAGGCCGGGGTCATCAATACAGCGAGGGTTCGCCCGGCGGCCGGGTCTTGAAGCGCTTGTGCGCCCACAGATACTGGGCCGGCCGCTCGCGGATGCGCGCCTCCAGCCAGCGGTGCAGCTTGGCCGCATCGGCCAGTGCGTCATCGCTCGGATAGTCGGCCAGCGGCTCGCCCGCATCGACCTCATAGCCACGGCCACCGGGCAGCATCGTCACCACCAGCGGCTGCACGACCATATGCATCGTCCGCGCCAGCCGTGACGGCGCCAGCAAGGTGCAGGCGGGCACGCCGAAAAAGGGCACAAAGGCTGAATCCTTTTCGCCGAAGTCCATGTCCGGCGCATTCAGAAAGGCATAGCCCTGCTTGATCAGCCGCAGCACCGGGCGGATGCCGTCGTGTCGATCGACGAAGGCCGTCTTGCCGAAGCGCGAGCGGCCGGCCAGCATCTGCTTGTCGAACACCGGATTGCTCTGGCGCTGGTAGACATCGACGCCGGGGTTGGTCTGGTTCAGCATCAGGGCGGGGCCGGTCCACTCCAGGCCGACGAAATGCGGCAGCAACCACATCACCGGGGCGTCGCTTTGCTCGGCCAGCTTGATATTGCCGGTGACGCGCACCAGACGGTGCAGGCGCTCGGCCGGGGCGAACCACAGCAGGCCGCGCTCCAGAAAGCTGCGGCCCAGCCAGCCGAAATGCTCTCGACCCAGCGCCTTGCGTTGCGCCTCGGGCACCTCGGGAAAGCACAGCTCAAGATTGCGCAGTGTGATGCGCCGGCGCGAGCGGCCAAATCGCCACAGCAGGCCGCCCAGGCCCTGGCCCAGCACGGCCAGCACCGGCAACGGCAGCCAGTGCAGCTGCCACAACAGGCCCACGAACAGATGGGCGGAGGAAATGGACAGCCAGCGGCCCAGCATTCAGGCCTCCGACGGCTCGGCGGCCTGACCGCGCGGCTGCTTATAGCGGTGGTAGCCCCAGAGGTACTGGGCGGGCGCGTCGAGGATCAGATGTTCCATGGCCTGGTTGATGATGGAGGCCGCCGATTCTGGCGTGGATTCGGCATCAATCGACGGCCCGGGTCGTACATGCACCACAAAACCACGGCCAAAGGGCAGCCGCTCGCCCCATGCCAGCACAGGCACTGCGCCGGTTTGCTGGATCAGCCGCGCGGCCAGGGTCATCGTATAGGCCGGCTTGCCGAAGAACGGCGCCCAGACGCCCATGCCTTCGGGTGGCACCTGATCGGGCAGCCGGCCTATGGCCCCGCCCTTGCGCAGCGCACGGATCATCTGCCGCACGCCCGCCAGGGTGGCCGGTGCCGTCGCCACCCCGGGCCGGGCGCGCGAACTATCGACGATCTCACGCATCCAGGCCTTGCGCGCCGGGCGGAACAGCACGGTGATAGGACCATGCTCCGGGGCGAAACACTCGGCAAAGGCCTGTGCCGTGACCTCGAAGCAGCCCAGATGCGGCGTCAGGAAGACGATGCCACGCTGGGCGGCCAGCGCCTGCGTTATCACCTCGGCGCCATCCCAGCGCACCCGCCTGCCCAATACCTGCGCCGCGGGCCGCAGCCACAACCAGGGCAGCTCGGCAATCATCTTGCCGGCCTCGGCCACGGCCGGGCGTGCCGCGGCCGGCGCCAGGCCCGCCTGCCGTACCTGGGCGCGAAACCGCGAGCGGTAGCTGGGAGACGCCCACCAGCTGACCCACCCGAGGCATGCCCCCAGAGCGTGCATAAACCACAGCGGCAAACAAGACAAAACCCGCAACAAGCTGGCCATTATTTCTATAATCCCTCATCGCCGAGTTAAAGGAACAACTTGCGGGGCGATTCAAAAATGCCGCTAAAGCGTTCGCCGCAGCTCTCCCAGCGACACGGCGACGCCAGTGTCAAACCCAAGGAGTGTAAAAGTGGCGAACGATTTTCTCTTTACCTCGGAGTCTGTCTCCGAAGGCCATCCCGACAAGGTAGCAGACCAGATCTCCGACGCGATCCTGGACGCCATCTTCGAGCAGGACCCGCGCTCCCGCGTGGCGGCCGAAACGTTGTGCAACACCGGCCTGGTGGTGCTGGCCGGTGAAATCACCACCAATGCCCATGTGGACTACATCCAGGTGGCGCGCGACACCATCAAGCGCATCGGCTACGACAACACCGAGTACGGCATCGACTACAAGGGCTGCGCCGTGCTGGTGGCCTACGACAAGCAGAGCAATGACATCGCCCAGGGCGTCGATCATGCGTCCGACGACCACCTGAACATCGGCGCCGGTGACCAGGGCCTGATGTTCGGCTACGCCTGCGACGAGACGCCCGAGCTGATGCCCGCGCCGATCTATTACGCCCACCGCCTGGTCGAGCGCCAGGCGCAGATGCGCAAGGACGGCCGCATGCCCTATCTGCGCCCCGACGCCAAGAGCCAGGTGACGATGCGCTATGTGGACGGCAAGCCGCACAGCATCGACACCATCGTGCTGTCCACCCAGCATGCGCCCGAGTACAGCCTCGGCGACAAGATGACGGACGCCTTCTACGAGGCGGTGCGCGAGGAAATCATCAAGCCGGTGCTGCCCAAGGAGTGGCTGACCGCTGACACCAAGTACCTGATCAACCCGACCGGCCGCTTCGTCATTGGCGGCCCGCAGGGCGATTGCGGCCTCACCGGCCGCAAGATCATCGTCGACACCTACGGCGGCGCCTGCCCGCATGGCGGCGGCGCCTTCTCGGGCAAGGATCCGAGCAAGGTGGACCGCTCGGCCGCCTATGCCGCCCGCTATGTGGCCAAGAACATCGTCGCCGCCGGCCTGGCACGCCAATGCCAGATCCAGGTCGCCTACGCCATCGGCGTGGCCCGCCCGATGAACGTGACCGTCTACACCGAAGGCACCGGCGTGATCTCGGACGAAAAGCTGGCCGCCCTGGTCAACGAGCACTTCGACCTGCGCCCCAAGGGCATCATCCAGATGCTGGACCTGCTGCGCCCGATCTACGCCAAGACGGCGGCCTACGGCCACTTCGGCCGGGAAGAGCCCGAATTCCCCTGGGAGCGGACAGACAAAGCCCAGGCGCTGCGGGCAGCGGCCGGGCTGTAGGGCCCGGCGTTCGCGACAGCGAACCCTGGGCTTTGGGGCGGAGTTCATGTCGCGCAGTACTGTGAACGCAGACCACAAGGCTGCAACCCTGCGCGCCGCTGCGGGGCTGTAACCAGCAACCCCACGAATCAAGGGCCGCCGCAGCGGCCCTTTTTCGTTGCCCGAGCAAAACCCCATTGCAAGCCGGCCCGCGTGCGGCAGAATCTGTGACATTTGGCACAGAAACCGGCACCTGATGCGCGCCCCCGATATTGAACCCTCGCTGACGATACTGGTGGTCGATGATCAGGCCACGGCGCGGGCGATGCTGCGCAGCGAGCTGGAACATGCCCGCCACCACGTGCTGGAGGCCCGCTCGGGCGCCGAGGCGCTGTCGCTGTTCCTGCGCCACCAGCCCGACCTGGTGCTGCTTGATGTCGAAATGCCCGACCACGATGGCTACTGGGTGGCCCGCGAGCTGCGCCAGGCCGAACCGGGCGGCTGGACGCCGATCATCTTCCTCTCCGGTCTGGGCAATGACCTCGACCTGCATCGCGGCATCGAGGCCGGCGGCGACGACTACCTGGTCAAGCCGGTCAGCGCCATCGTGCTCGCGGCCAAACTGCGCGCCATGCAGCGCCTGCTGACGATGCGCAAACGGCTGGTGACCCTGTCCGAGGAACTGAACGAGGCGAATCAGAAACTCAAGCATCTGGTCGAGCTGGACTCGCTGACCGGCCTGGTCAACCGCGGCGGCCTCGACCGCGGCCTGTTCAGCGAAATTGTCGCCGCGCGCCGCGACCAGCTGCCGCTCACGCTGGTGATGTGCGATGTCGACTATTTCAAGCTCTACAACGACAGCCTGGGCCATCTGCAGGGCGATGCCTGCCTGCGCCAGGTGGCCGAGCTGCTGAAGCAGGTCTGCAGGCGCCCACGCGACGTGGCGGCGCGCTACGGTGGCGAGGAGTTCGCGGTGATACTGCCCAACACGCCGCGCTCCGGCGCGATGACCTTTGCCAGGGCCTTTCTGCGCGTGATGGCCAAACTGGCCCTGCCCCACCCCGACTCGCCGGTGGCCAGCCACGTCACCGTCTCGGGCGGCATCACCACCTGCGTGCCCGACAACTCCACCACCGCCCAGGGCATGATCATGCGCGCCGACGAGGCGCTCTACGCCGCCAAGGCCCATGGCCGCAACCGCTTCTTCAGCTTTGAAATGCAGCTCGACACCGAGGAGCACCTGAGCACCCAGCATGGCGATCTGAACTGAGCGCCCGCCCCCATGCCGACCCCGAATCTGGACCAGCTGCGCCGCTATGCGATCGCGCGCACCCTGTTCAAACCCACCACCTTGAAGCGCGCCATCGAGCGCCTGGGCTTTGTGCAGGCCGACCCGATACGTGCGCCGGCGCGCGCCCAGGACCTGACCCTGCGCCATCGCGTCAAGGACTACCGCGCCGGCGACCTGGAGCGCCGCTATCCGAAACTGGATATCGAGGAAGACTGCCTCGTCAATTACGGTTTTCTGCCGCGCCACACCCTGGCCCTGATGCACCCGCGCGCTCCCAAGCGCACCTGGGACGCCGCGACCACGGCGCGTGCGCAGGAGCTGCTGGCCTTCGTACGCGAGCGTGGCGCCATCCATCCGCGCGAGGTGCTGGCCGCCTTCTCCCATGGCCGGGTGCCCGGTTACTGGGGCGGCGAGCTCAATGCCAGCACCCAGCTGCTGGACGGCATGCACTATCGCGGCCTGCTGCGCGTGGTTCGTCGCGACAACGGCACCCGGGTCTATGCGGTCAATCAGCACCCGGAGGTTGACGACAGTCCGACCGCTCGGCTGGAGCGGGCCAGCCGGCTGGTCGGCCTGGTCGTGCACAAGTACGCGCCGCTGCCCTCGGCCAGCCTCGGCTACCTGGTGCAATTGCTGGGCTACGGCGCGCCGCATCTGAAGCTCGAGGCCCGCCAGGCGCTGGCCAAGGCCCGTGCGGAGTTGCCACAGACACGGATAGACGGCACCAGCTGGCTGTGGCCCGCGGCTGAAGAGCCGACCTCCCGCCGGCACCAGACCGACAGCGGCCTGCGTCTGCTCGCACCCTTCGATCCGGTGGTCTGGGACCGTCGCCGTTTCGAGCTGTTCTGGGGCTGGGCCTACAAGTTCGAGGCCTACACCCCGGTGGCCAAGCGCCTGATGGGTCACTATGCGTTGCCGATGCTGTGGGGCGAGCAGGTCATCGGCTGGGCCAATGTGCGGGTGCAGGATGAGCGCCTGGTGCCCGACCTGGGCTTCGTCGCGGCGCGCCCGCGCAGCGCCGCCTTCCGGCTGGCTCTCGACGAGGAGCTGCAGCGCCTGCACAGCTTCCTGGGGCTGCCGGGCTGAGCCCGCGCACAAGGTCCGGAAGGAGCTTGTGGCTGGCGAAGGCCCGGAGGCGATACAAGGCGAAGGGCTGAGCCCGCGCACAAGGTCCGGAAGGAGCTTGTGGCCGGCGAAGGCCCGGAGGCGATACAAGGCGAACGGCTGCGCTGCCGTCCTCGGCTCGCTTACTTCTTGCAAGCATTTGTAGCGGCGTCATCGGGCACAATCGGCCGCGCCATCACTACGCCACATACGGACGTGTTCAAAACCCTGCGTTCCCAGTACTTCTTGGGCGGTTTCATCACCATGCTGGTGATGTTCGGTCTGCTGCTGTGGAACGCGCAGCTGCTGATCGGCCAGGCGCTGGAAGATCGTTTCGCGGCCGAGATGGGCCTTGCCAGTCCGCTGATCACAGCCGCAGTTGCACCACTGCTGGCCACGCGCGACTACGCCGCCTTGCAGGAAGTCGTGCATCAGAGCACACAGACCCAGGCCCTGGCGTTTCTGGAAGTGCTGGACACGCGGGGTCGCCTGGTCGCCCAGTCCGGCCCTGGTGCCGAGGCCAGTGCGGCGCTGCGCATCGCCACCGTGCCGGTGGAGATTGCCGGTCAGCGCCTGGGGCAGGTTCGCTTCGGATTGGTTGGTTCGGCCCTGCAGGAGGTGCGCGCCAGACTGCTGCGCAGCAGCCTGGCGATCGGTGGCGCGCTGCTGGTGCTGGGCCTGGCCGCCCTGGCCTTCTGGGCCACCTGGCTGAGCGCTGGCTTCGCCCGCCTCGCCAAGGCCAGCCAGCGCGTCGCCGACGGCGACTACAGCCTCAGCCTGCCCGGCAGCCGGGTACGCGAGCTGGCCCAGGTGTCGGACGCCTTCAACCGCATGTCGGCCGCGGTGCGCACCCAGTTCGAGGCGCTGCGCGACAGCGAACAGCAGCAACGCTCGCTGATGGCCTCGATGGCCGGCGGCCTGCTGGTGCAGGACGCCCAGCAGCGCGTCATCCACAGCAATGATGCGGCGCTGCGCCTCTTGGGCGTGAGCAGCCTGTCGGGCCGCATGCCCGAAGCCCGCGACCCCGAGGGCCGGCTGCTCACCCCCGAGCAGATGCCCGCGGCGCTGGCCCTGCAGACCGGCCAGCCGCAGCGGGACGTGCTGCTGCAGTTCCGCCATGTGCGGGGCGCCGTGCGCTGGCTAAGTGTCAATGCCGAGCCGCGCTTTCATGCCGATGCGCATGCGCCGGCGACACCCCACGTCGAAGCGGTCGTCAGCACCCTGACCGATGTGACCCGCCACGTGCTGGCCGAGCAGGAGCTGCGCAACCTCAACGAAGGCCTGGAGTCGCGCGTTCAGCGCCGCACGCTGGAGCTGCAACGCGCCCGCGACGAGGCCGAGCGTGCCAGCCTGGCCAAGTCGCAGTTCCTGTCGCGCATGAGCCATGAGCTGCGCACGCCGCTGAACGCGATGCTGGGCTTCGCCCAGCTGCTGAGCCTGTCGCGCGAACGGCTGCGCGACAGCGAGCTGGACAAGGTCAGGCAGATCGAGAATGCCGGCTGGCATCTGCTGGATCTGATCAACGACGTGCTGGACCTGTCGCGTATCGAGGCCGGCGAAATGTCCACCTCGATCGAGCCGGTGCTGGTGGCCGAGCTGGTCAGCGAGACGGTGCAGATGCTGTCCACCCAGGCTCAAGCGCAGGGCGTGCGCATCATCGAGCACGCGGCTCCCCAGCTGTGGGCGCGGGCCGACCGCAAGCGGCTCAAGCAGGTGCTGAACAACCTGCTCAGCAATGCCATCAAGTACAACCAGGCGGGTGGCTCGGTGACCCTGGAGGTGTCGGCGTTGCCGGCGCAGCAGCAGTTGCTGGTCAGCGTCACCGACACCGGCCGCGGCATGAATGCCCAGCAGCTGGCCAATCTCTACCAGCCCTTCGTCCGCTTCGAGCAGGGCAATGATCTGACCGCGGGCACCGGCATCGGCCTGGTCATCACCAAGCGCCTGGTCGAGCTGATGGGCGGCCAGATCAGCGTCGAGTCCCGACCTGGCCTGGGCACGCGCTTCAGCGTCACCCTGGTGGCCAGTGCCGCCTCGCCGTTCAGCCCGCCCTTTGACATCAACCTGGATGACGATGCGGAGGCCGCGCCCCTGCACGAGCCGCTGACCGGCGTGTCGCGCCGTCTGCTCTACATCGAGGACAACCCGACCAATGCCGAGCTGGTGCGCAGAATGCTGCGCCAGCAGCGCCCGGAGTTCGATCTGCGCATCGCCGTCGATGGCCTGTCGGGCCTCGCCATGGTGGAGGAGCGGCGCCCGCACCTGATACTGATCGATATCGGCCTGCCCGGCATCGACGGCCTGGAAGTCTGCCGCCGCCTGCGCGCCGACCCGGCCAACGCAGGCATGCCACTGATTGCCTTCAGCGCCAATGCCATGCCCTCCGATGTGCGCGATGCCCAGGCCGCCGGCTTCGACGCCTACCTGACCAAACCGATCGACCTGCCCGAGCTGCTGGAGCACATCGACCGCCTTCTCAATGAGCGCGCGTTCTCGGCCTCGGCCTGGGGCGAGCTGCACGCACCGCTATGAAACCCATGCACCTCATCAAGCGGCGCAGCCTGCTCGCCGCACCGCTGTTGCTGGGCGCCTCGCCACTGCTGGCGCAGACTCCGCGGCCACTGCTGATCGCCGTCCCGCCTTTTTTGTCGCCCAGCGCCGCGCTGGCCGCCTTCCGGCCGCTGCGCCAGCATCTCGAGGCACAGCTGAAACAGGCGGTCGAACTCTACACCGCACGTGACTTTCGCGAGCTGGTCGAACAGACCCGGCGCGGCGAGCATGACGTGACCCTGCTGCCCGCCCATCTGGCCGGGCTGGCGCTCAGCGACTGGGGCTTCCAGCCGCTGGCTGCAACCGTCGAGGCAACGCCGGTGTTGATTCTGCTGCGCCAGGGCAGCACCATCAAGACCGCCGCCGATCTGCGCGGCAAGCGCCTGGGCACGCTGGGATCCCTGTCGCTGACAGCGGCCGTGGCCAGCCTGTGGCTGCGCCAGCAGCAGTTGGAGCCCGGCCGAGACCTTACCGTCGTGATACAGCCCTCGATGAGCAGCGCCGTGATCAGCCTGGAACAGGGCGACGTCGAGGCGATTGCCGTCGCGCGCACGCAGCTGAACCTGATGCCGCCCGGTTCACCCGGCGGGCAGCTGACGCTGGCGGAACTGAGCGACATTCCGACGCCGCTCTACATTGCCCGGCCCAACACCTCGGCGGCCGAGCTTGGCCGTCTGCGCCGGGCCTGGCACAGCTTTGTGCCCGATCCGTCCGCGCCGCAGACGGTGGTCAACTCCCAGCTGCACGAGATCGCCCGGGCCGATCTGCAGCGTGCCGCTCGCTACCGTGAGGTGGCCCGTCAGCAACTGGAAGCCGCCGGCCTAAGCCCGCGCTGACGCCAGCCGGCGCGCCAGCAGCAGCGCCCGCGCCGCCTCGGCAAAGCCCTCGCCTCGTTCTGCCTCGGTCACATAGGCAGGCAGCGTGTTCAGTTGGGATACAAAGCGGCGGATATTGGCCACGCCAACGCTGAGCGGCACGCGCTGGAACATCAGCTGGTCATTGGTCGAGTCGCCCACATAGAGCCAGTCCTCGGCCACGAAGGCCTCGCCGAGCGCGGTCTGCACGGCCCAACTCGCCGCCGTCCACTTGCTGTGCTCGCCGATCCAGCCATTGATGTGGATGGAACTCACCGTCGCATGCAGGCCATGGGCCTGCATCAGGGCCACGACCTGGGCGATCTGCGCCTCGCCGAGGTGGACGAACTCGCTGTGATCGACGGCGATGTCGGTCAGCCGGCCGGCGCTGTCGGTGGCCAGGCGGGTGCCGGGCAGCTCGGCCAGCACGGCCTGCGCACAGCGTTGCAGGCGCGCGAAATTGGCGGCGCGGGTGTCGGCGTCCTGCGTGAAGTCGCGTCGCAGCTCGCCCGCCTGCGCGCGCAGCATCACGGCACCGTTCTCGGCCACGATGGCACGCACCGGCCACTGCAGCGCGAAGGGCTCGCTCCAGCCCGCCGGCCGGCCGGTGATGGCGATCACCGGCATCCCGGCCTCGTGCAATTCATGCAGGGCCTGCAGGGCGGCCGGCGCAATTGCGCCGTCGGCGGTCAGGGTGTCGTCGATGTCGGTGAGGATGCCGCGTACCGCGCTCAGACGCGTGACGGGGCAGGAGGCAAAGGGCTGCATGACGCTATTGTCCCCAAGTTCCGGCCCTATTCCGGCCCTATTCCTCGAACGGCCAGCCGACTCGCGACTACAATCCCTCCGTTCCAAGGAGCGTTGCAACCCCGCAGCATGCGTGGCCAGGCTTGGAGTCTTGTAGCAACGGCGCTCACCCGCATGTGTTTTGCGTGGGTGAGTTCGCGCACCCATCCGACAGCACATGCGGCTTCCACCCGAAGGAGCTCCTGACATGAATGCTGTTCTGAAACCCCTGAATTCCCTGAATCCCGAGCAATACCTCGTCGCCGACATGGGCCTGGCCGCCTGGGGCCGCAAGGAGCTGAGCATCGCCGAGTGCGAAATGCCCGCTCTGATGGCCATGCGCACCGAATACGGCACCAGCCAGCCGCTGAAAGGCGCCCGCATTGCCGGCAGCCTGCACATGACCATCCAGACCGGCGTGCTGGTCGAAACCCTGCAGGCGCTGGGCGCCGAAGTGCGTTGGGCCTCGTGCAATATCTTCTCGACCCAGGACCATGCCGCCGCCGCGCTGGTCGCCGCCGGTACGCCGGTGTTCGCCTACAAGGGCGAGACGCTGGAAGACTACTGGGACTACACCCACCGCATCTTCGAGTTCGGCCCGGCCGGTACGGACGGCGAAGGCCCGAACATGATCCTCGACGACGGCGGCGATGACACCCTGCTGATGCACCTTGGCCAGCGCGCCGAGAAGGACCTGTCGGTGCTGGACAAGCCCGGCAGCGACGAGGAGCGCATCCTGTTCGCCACCATCAAGGCCAAGATTGCCCAGGACCCGACCTGGTACACGCGCAAGAGCCGCGACATCATCGGCGTGACGGAAGAGACGACCACTGGCGTGCACCGCCTGAAGGAGATGTCGGCCAACGGCAGCCTGCTGTTCCGCGCCATCAACGTCAATGACTCGGTGACGAAGAGCAAGTTCGACAATCTGTACGGCTGCCGCGAATCGCTGGTGGACGGCATCAAGCGCGCGACCGACGTGATGGTGGCCGGCAAGATCGCCGTCATCGCTGGCTACGGCGACGTTGGCAAGGGCTCGGCCCAGGCCATGCGCGCGCTGTCGGCGCAAGTCTGGGTGACCGAAATCGACCCGATCTGCGCGCTGCAGGCAGCGATGGAAGGCTATCGCGTCGTGACCATGGAATATGCCGCCGACAAGGCCGACATCTTCGTCACCACCACCGGCAACAAGGGCGTGATCCGCCACGAGCACATGGCCGCGATGAAGCACAACGCCATCGTCTGCAATATCGGCCACTTCGACAACGAGATCGACATCGCCTCGATCGAGAAGTACCAGTGGGAGGAGATCAAGCCCCAGGTCGATCACGTGATCTTCCCCGACGGCAAGCGGATCATCCTCTTGGCCAAGGGCCGGCTGGTGAACCTCGGTTGCGGCACCGGCCACCCCAGCTATGTGATGAGCTCCAGCTTCGCCAACCAGACGATCGCCCAGATCGAGCTGTTCGCGCACAAGGACGCCTATGACATCGGCAAGGTCTATGTGCTGCCCAAGCACCTGGACGAGAAGGTCGCCCGCCTGCAGTTGGTGACGCTGAATGCGCAGCTGAGCGAGCTGACCGACGAGCAGGCGGCGTATATCGGCGTGCCCAAGCTTGGCCCGTACAAGCCCGATACCTATCGCTACTGATCGGAGGCTCGTAGCCCGGATGCAATCCGGGTCCCCGGATTCCATCCGGGCTACGACGTCATGCCCATGCGTGCTGACCTGCTGCTCGTCTCCCAAGGCCTGGCGCCCACGCGATCGTCCGCACAGCGGCTGATCGCGGGCAGCGCCGCGCAATGGCGCTCGCCCAAGGGCTGGCTTGCCTTGAAGAAGGCAGGCGAAGACCTGCCCGAAACCGCCGAGCTGCGCATTACCGACAACGCCGAGCTGCGCTTCGTGTCACGCGGCGGCTTGAAGCTGGACGGCGCACTGGCGCGCAGCGGCATCGCGGTCGCCGGACTGACGGTGCTGGACATGGGCCAAAGCACCGGCGGCTTCAGCGACTGCCTGCTCAAGGCCGGGGCGGCCAAGGTCATAGGCGTCGATGTCGGCCATGGCCAGCTGCATGCCGGGCTGAGCAGCGAGCCGCGCCTGGTGGCGCTGGAAGGCCTGCATGTGCGCGAGCTGGCCGGCTCGGCGTTGGCGACGCACGCACCGGCAGGCGGCTTCGATCTGATCGTCGGCGACCTGTCCTTCATCTCGATGCTGGGCGCCCTGCCCCAGCTGGCGCCCTGGCTCAAGCCGGGGGGCCAGGTCTTGCTGTTGATCAAGCCGCAGTTCGAGGTCGGTCCGCAGCAGGTGGGGCGCGGCGGACTGGTGAAAGACGCCAAGCAATACACGCTGCTGGAAACGCGGGCCCGTGAGGCCGCGAAGGCGCTGGGCTGGCAGCCGCATGGCTACTTTGAAAGTGCTATCGCCGGCGGCGACGGCAACACCGAATTTTTTCTGTGGGCGCAGGCCGGACCTGCCCCTGTCAAGGAGTGAACATGGCCGAGAACAAACAATGCCCGGTAAGCTTCGAGTTCTTCCCGCCCAACACCCCGGTCGGGGCCGAGAAGCTGAAGATCGTGGTGCAGGACCTCAGCGTGCTGGACCCGCAGTACTTCAGCGTCACCTACGGCGCCGGCGGTGCCACGCGCGACAAGACCCTGGCCACCGTCAGCGCCATCGCGCAGATGGGCCATGAGGCCGCGCCGCATCTGTCCTGCGTCGGCTCGACCCGAGAGAGCATCGCCGAGATCCTGGCCACCTATCGCGCGCAGAACATCCGCCGCGTGGTCGCGCTGCGCGGAGACCTGCCCAGCGGCACGGCCACCGCCGGCGAGTTCCGCTATGCGTCCGAGCTGGTGCGCTTCATCCGTGAAACGCAGGGGGCCGACTGGAAGATCGAGGTCGCCGCCTATCCGGAATACCACCCGCAGCAACGCTATGCGGCCAGAGATCTGCAGCACTTCGCCGACAAGATGCGCGCCGGCGCCAACTCGGCCATTACCCAGTTCTTCTTCAACCCGGATGCCTACTTCCACTTCGTCGACGAGGTGCGCGCGCTGGGCGTTGAGGCGCCGATCATTCCGGGCATCATGCCCTTCCACAACTACGCCCGCATCGCCCAGTTCGCGGCCCGCGACGGCATTGAGATACCGCGTTGGGTGGCCTTGAAGATGGAAGGCTTCATGGACGACAGCGCCTCGATCCGCGCCTTCGGCCTGGACGTGATGACGCGCGTCTGCGAGCGGTTGATCGCCGGCGGTGCGCCGGGCATCCACTTCTACACACTGAATCAGGCGGCCTTGACCCTGGAGTTGTGCAAACGCCTCGGTCTCGGCGCCAGGGTTTGATCTGAGGCAAAACAATGCCAGTCACGTGGCGTTGCCTTTCCGGCGCTTGCCTCAACTCAAGGGATTCCCCCCGCTGAGGCTCTTCAATCACTCCTGACGGGACTGTTCCCGCTCAACATGGAGTGATTGATATGACCAAAGCAGCACACACCCTCACCGCTATCGCGGCCTTGACCCTGGGCCTCGCCGGCACCGCCGTCCAGGCCCAGCAGGAAGGCCCCTGGCTGGTGCGTGTGCGGGCAGTAAACCTCGACGCCTCCAACAAGGACTCGACCGGCCTGGGCCTGAACATCAACAACAAGGTCATCCCCGAAGTCGACTTCAGCTACTTCCTGACCCCCAACTGGGCGGCCGAGTTGGTGCTGACGATCCCGCAAAAGCACACGCTGCGCTCGGGCGGTGCCGAGATCGGCTCGCTCAAGCATCTGCCGCCGACGCTGAGCCTGCAGTACCACTTCGCACCGGCCGCGACCTTCCGCCCCTATGTCGGCGTAGGCGTGAACTACACGCACTTCTCGAGCGTCGTTTTCGCGCCGGCCGTGCAGGCCGCGCTGTCGCCCAGCATCAAGAAGGACAGCTACGGCCTGTCCTTCCAGGTCGGCGCCGACATCGCGCTGTCGAAGTCGATGTACCTGAACCTGGACCTGAAGAAGGTGCAGATCGATACCAAGGTCTATTCGGCAGGCACGCAGGTGGGCACGTTCAAGGTCGACCCGGTGTTGATCGGCGTCGGCCTGGGGTGGCGCTTCTAAGTCATCCGGGTCAACCGTGGGCGTCCCAGACGACGCCCTCCTCGGTGATCATCGCATCGAGCGGCACATCATGCGGCTCGGCCTTCAGCAGCGGCTGGAAGCCGTGCGCATACCCAACGCCGGCGGTCGCCGGACGCGGCGTCAGGGCCGCCAGCGTGCGATCCATGAAGCCGCCACCGTAGCCCAGGCGCAGACCGCTGGGCCCGAAGCCCACGCACGGCACGAGCAGCAACTGGGGTTCGAACACCTCGGTGCCCTTGGGCTTGGGGATGTCGTAGGCATCTTCTTCCATCGGGCAGCCGGGGTACCAGACGTGGAACTTCAGGGTGCCCTGCTCCCTGTCCACCACCGGCAGGCCGATGCGGCGCCGCGGATCGGCCTCGCTCCAGCGGTAGAGCGCGGGCAGCGGATCAAACTCGCCCTTGATCGGCCAGTAGGCGCCTATGGTCAGTTCCTGGCGCCGGGCCAGCCAGACGCGCAGCACCTGCTGCAGATCGGCGGCGAGTTCCAGCCGGTTTGGCAAATCCAGGCGTTGCGCGATCAGCTTGCGGCGCAGCGCGACTCGGTCATTCAGATCCACCGGCACTCTCCAGGGCAGTCGATACTGGGCTGATTGTGTGTCACACCGGTCAGTTGGTGACAGAGCGCTTCGCGGCCTGTCACGCAAAGTCTACAGTCGAGCCCATGTCAACACCCGCCAATGAATTCGCCAGCTACTGTGCCGAACTGCTGGCCCCACTGGGCCCGGTGCGCATCAAGCGCATGTTCGGCGGCCACGGGCTCTATGTCGACGAGCTGTTCGTCGCCATCCTGTCGTCCGAGCGCCTGTACCTGAAGACCGACGCTATCAACCGGGACAGTTTCGAGGCGGCCGGTTGCGAGCCGTTTCGCTACGAGGCCCGCGGCAAGCTCAATACGATCGCCTACTACAGCCCGCCGGACGAGGCGCTGGAGTCGGCCGGCTTGATGCACCCCTGGGCACGCCTGGCGCTGGAGGCCGCCCTGCGCGCCCGGGCCACAGCAAAACCGGTGCTCAAGAAGCGTGTTGCAAGGCCGGCTGCAGCGAAGAAAGCAGGCGGTGCAAAGGCCTGACCACGCTTTGCGCCGACAGGCGCCGGCCGACGGCGCAGGCCTTGGGCGGCACCAGCAGCTGGAAGCTGGCCGAAGGCCAGGACTCCATCACCACATGCGCGCCCGCCGGCAGGTCCACGCTCTCGCCGGCTTCCAGCCATTGGTCCTGATGTTCGCTGTCGCCGGTCACGGTCAGCCAGACACGGCCTTCGGTCACACCCAGCACGCGGGGGCCGGGGCCGATCTTCATGCTCAGCGCCTCGCCTGCCGTCAGAGGCCAGGAGGAGGCTTGGAATTCAGTGCTGTGATTGATCATTTTGATGCTCCAGTAGAAACCCTGATTTATCTGCTCTGGACTCGATATTAGGCAGGGTAACGGGCAGCGTCCAATGAGAGCTTTGCTGATCATTGATAACATATCGTTATGAGTACACTCCGCCAGCGCCCGCTCGCCATCGGCCCGCTTCGCGCCTTCGCGGCGGTTGCGCGGCTGCTCAGCTTCCGTGCCGCCGCCGAGGAGTTGCACCTGACGCAGCCAGCCATAAGCCGTCAAATCAAGACGCTGGAGGAGGAACTCGGCGCCAGCCTGTTCACCCGCGGCACCCGCCATGTCGAGTTGACCAGCCATGGCGCCCTGCTGCAGCGCGCCTGCGTGTCGGCGCTGGACCGGCTGGACGGCGCGGTGCGCCAGATCCGCCAGTCGCGCGGCCGGCGGGTCGTCAACGTCACCACCTTCGCCTCGTTCGCCTCGCTGTGGCTGATACCGCGGCTGGAGGCCTTCCAACGCGAGCACCCGGACATCGACATCCGTGTCTCGGCGACCGACATGGTGCTGGACATCGACGACGGCGAGATGGACCTGGCGCTGCGCTACAGCACTTCAGCGCCGGCGCATTCGCGCCGCCTGTTCGGCGAGACGCTGACGCCGGTGATCAGCCCCTGGCTGGCCGAGCAGGTGGCTCAGGGCCAGCGACCACCGATGCGGGTGGCCGCCGACCTCGCCGAGCACACCCTGGCTGAAGAGGACGACCAGCGCCCCAGCGCCGAGTTCCTGAGCTGGCGGCGCTGGCTGGCCGAGCAGGGCCAACCGGGTCTGAACCCGCGGCGCTGGATGTATCTGAACTTCACCTACCAGCAGGTGCAGGCCGCGCTGACCGGCCAGGCGGTGGCGCTGGCGCGGGTGGCCCTGGTGGCCGAGTCACTGGAGCGCGGCGAGCTGGTCGAGCCCTTCGGCCCCGCCGGCCGCATGGACAGCCCGCTGACCTATTGGCTGGCCGTCGCCGACGAAAGCCGCCAGCGCCCCGAGGTGCAGCAGTTCTGCCAATGGGTGATGGCCCAGGCGGCCCTGACCCGTCATGCGATCGGCGAGGCCGAGGTCAGTTGACGACGCCCTGTTCGGTCAGTATCAGCGCCATCGGCACGTCATGCGGCTGGGCCTCAAGCTCGATCTCGCCGCCGGCCCAGGCCAGGCCCACCGCCGTGACCTCCGGATGCGCGGCCAGCCAGCGATCAAAATAGCCGCCGCCATAGCCCAGGCGATAGCCCTCGCGGGTGAAACCCAGGCAGGGCACCAGCACCACCTCGGGCACCACGGCGGGGCCGCTGGCGGTCAGGATGCCGCATTCGTCGCGCAGGGCCGGCGTCTCGCCGTCCCACAACCGGAACTCCATGTGCCGTGGTGATTTGAAGGCGAATGGCAAGGCCAGTTCGGTGTCATTCAGCGACTCATCCGCGAGGCAGACCTCGACTGCGTTAAATTCGGACTCAAAGGGCCAATACAGGCCCAGACACTCGGGCTCCAACTGCCGCAATACGTCCCGCAAATGGGCAGCCAGCGCGGCGCGTTGCGGTAGCGCCTCGACATTCGTGAACCAGGCCTTGCGCTGTAGCAGCAATTGCTGACGCAAGACCGCACGCGTGTCGGTGGTGGGAACCGGGGGCTGCTGCTGTGACACCAAGACACCTCATGCGATACCGAATCAAGATGCAAGTATATGGACTGGCCCTGTGCGCTGCGCTGCTGTGCACCCTTGTTTCCCAGGCCCAGGCCCAGGATGTACTGGATCAGGCACGCAAGGCGCTGGCCGCCAAGGACCGCAGGGCGCTGGCCAGTGCCCGCGATGCCGCCGTCAATCAGCAACACCCGCTGGCCGCGTGGATCGCCTACTGGGAGATCGGCCAGCGCCTAGCCGAGGCCACGCAAGCCGATCTCGACGCCTTCTATGCCCAGTGGCCCGGCACCTATGTCGAAGACCGGCTGCGCAATGACTGGCTGCTGGAACTGGGCCGGCGCCGCGACTGGAAGAACCTCGCCACCGACTTTCCGCGCTTTCGCATGAACGACGACCGCGAGGTCACCTGCTACGCCCTGCTGACCGACCACCTGGCCGGCCGCAATGTCAAGGCAGCCGCGCGCAGCAACTGGCTGGCCCAGCGCGAGATGGACGATGGCTGCAACCTGCTGGCCACCACGCTGTTCGAGGCCAAGCAACTGACCCCCGCCGATGTCTGGCTGAAGTTGCGGCTGACGATGGAAAACAACCGCCCTCGCGCCGCGCGTCAGGCTGCCGCGCTGCTCGGCAAGCCAATCGAACTGGCCGTGGCCGACCTGCAAGACAACCTCGCCCGCTACCTGGCGCGCAAGGCCGGCACCACCGGCCGCACCCACGCCGAGCTGACGACCCTGGCCTTGATACGCCAAGCCGGCGCCGAGCCGGAAACGGCGGCCGATCTGCTGCGGACCCGCTTCGAGTCCACGCTGCCGGCCGATCTGAACGCCTGGGTCTGGGCCCAGATCGGCAAGCAGGCCGCCTTCAAGCTGCAGCCTGAGGCCGCCGGCTTTTACGAGCGCGCGCTGGCCGCTCAGGCCACACTGCGCAACAAGGAACCGGAGTGGAGCGACGACACACTGGCCTGGCTGGTGCGCTCGGCGCTGCGTGCCGACCAGGGCACCTCGCGCTGGCCGCTGGTGATGCGCGGCATCACGATGATGGGCGAGAAGGACACCCGCGACAGCACCTGGGTCTATTGGCGCGCCCGCGCCCTGCTGGCCACCGCCAATGCCGGCGAGCATGGCGAGCCGCAGCGCAATCTGGCCCGCGGCCTGCTGCAAGGCATCGCCAGTCCGCTGACCTTCTACGGCAAGCTGGCCGCCGAGGACCTGGGCGCCGTGCCCGCCCTGCCGCCAGCGCCGCAGGCCTTGAGCGCCGCCGAGCGCAGCACGGCCGCCGCCCACCCCGGCCTTGCACGCAGCCTGCTCCTGATCAGCCTGGGCCTGCGCAGCGAGGGTGTGCGCGAGTGGAACTTCAGCCTGCGCGGCATGGGCGACCGCGAGTTGCTGGCCGCCGCGCAACTGGCCTGCGACCGTGAGGTCTGGGACCGCTGCATCAACACCAGCGACCGCACCAGGGACGAAATCGATCTGGCCCAGCGCTTCCCGACACCGTTCCGCGCCGAGGTCTTGAGCAAGGCGCGTGAGATCGGCCTGGATCCGGCCTATGTCTACGGCCTGATACGCCAGGAATCACGCTTCGTGATGGACGCGCAATCACATGTCGGCGCCTCCGGCCTGATGCAGGTGATGCCCAGCACCGCGCGCTGGGTGGCCAAGAAGACCGGTCTCGACTACAAGCCCGAGGCCCTGACCGACCGCGACTTCAATCTGAAGCTGGGCACCCGCTACCTGAAGCTGGTGCTGGACGACTTCGGCGGCTCGATGGCGATGGCCGCCGCCGCCTACAACGCCGGCCCGTCGCGGCCACGCCGCTGGCGTGAGGGCTCGCTGCAGGACGCCGCCGTCTGGGCCGAGAACATCCCGTTCAACGAGACCCGCGACTATGTCAAGAAGGTCTTGACCAATGCCACCCTCTACGCCCAGCTGCTGGGCGGCGAGCCCGCCAGCCTGCGCTCTCGCCTGGGCCGGCAGATCGGCCCGCGTGAGAGCGCCGCGCCGGCCCCTGCGGAGCTGCCATGAACCCCTCTATTCTGATACTCGGCGGCAGCGGTTTCATCGGCCGCAGCGTGTGCGAGCAGCTGGTGCGCGCCTTTGGCGGCAGCGCCCGCATCACCGTGCCGACCCGCCGCCTGCCCCATGCCCAGGCGGTGCAGAGCCTGCCCGGACTGACCGTGCTGCAGGCCGATGTGCACCGCGCCGGTGTGCTGGAGCGTGTACTGCCCGGCCATGACCTGGTCATCAATCTGATCGCCGTGCTGCAGGGCAGCGAGGCGCGCTTCGATCAGGTTCATGTGCAGTTACCCAAGCGCCTGGCCGCCGCTTGCGTGAGCAGCGGCGTGGGCCGACTGATCCACGTCAGCGCGCTGGGCGTGCCCGATGGTGCGGCCGCCGAGGCACCGTCGCGCTACCTGCGCTCCAAGGCGGCCGGCGAGGCGGCGCTGCGTGAAGCAGGTCTTGACCTGACCCTGCTGCGGCCTTCGGTCGTATTCGGTGCCGGCGACAGCTTTCTGAACATGTTCGCGAAGCTGCAGGCACTGGCGCCGGTGATGCCGCTGGCCGGCGCAGACGCACGCTTCCAGCCGGTCTGGGTCGAGGACGTCGCGCGCGCCATCGTGCGCTGCGTGCAGGACCGTGCCACAGCTGGCCAAACCTACGAACTGGCCGGGCCCGAGGTGCTGACACTGGCCGACATCGTTCGGCTGGCGGGCCGCCTGAGCGGCCATCCGCGCCCCATCCTGCCCTTGCCCGGCCCGCTCGCCACCTTGCAGGCCCTGGCCATGGAATTGCTGCCCGGTGAGCCGTTGATGTCCCGCGACAATCTGGCCTCGATGTCGGTGCCCAATGTGGCCAGCGGCCGTCTGCCGGGCCTGGCCGATCTCGACATCACCCCGCAGGCCCTGGCCGCCGTGGCGCCCGCCTACCTCAGCGGCGGCCAGGGCTGTGCCCGGCTGAACGCCTGGCGCGCCCGCCGCTGAAATCCCCAAAGACCAAGACACCCCATGAAGCTCTACATCGGCAACAAGAACTACTCCTCCTGGTCCATGCGCCCCTGGGTGCTTCTGAAGGCACTGGACATTCCGTTCGAGGAGGTCATGCTGCGCTTTGACTTCAGCGAGGGCTCGGCCTTCTACCAGACGCTGGCCGCGATCAGCCCGGTGGCCAAGGTGCCGGTGCTGGTCGATGACGACGGTTTTGCCGTCTGGGACACGCTGGCCATTGCCGAATACCTGGCCGACCGCCACCCCGGGCTGGCCGTCTGGCCACAGGACCGACAGGGCCGCGCCCGGGCACGCAGCCTCTGCGCCGAGATGCACGCCGGCTTTGGCGCCTTGCGCAGCCTGTGCCCGATGAATATCGAGGCCTTTTTCCCCGAAGTCGGCACACGGCTGATGGCAGAGAACGCACAGCTGCGCGCCGATCTGGCCCGCATCGACGCCATCTTCAGCTTGGCGGTCGGCCCCTTCCTGTTCGGCACCTTCGGTGCTGTGGATGCCTATTTCGCCCCGGTGGTGATGCGCATCACCCGCTTCGGCCTGCCGCTGAGCCCGGCCGCTTCAGCCTATGTGGCCGCTGTCGAGCAGACGCCTGCCGTGGCCGCCTGGGCGACCGATGCGCTCGCCGAGCAGGATTTCGTCGCCGCCGACGAGCCCTACCGCACGCAGCGCTGAGTCAAAGCACCGCGACCAGGGCCTCCAGCCGCGCCTGCTGGATGGCCCGCCCGATCTCGGGGCCGACAGCCCCGCGCGCGGCCGCAGCGGCCGCCACCGGCGCCGTGGCCACGGCCAGCACCGCGGCCAATGCCAATCGCAACCTGTCGGCCTGCGGATAGGGCCTGTCCTCCAGGCCTGTGCGGCCCCGGGCGTCGCACTCGCAGGCCAGCAATGCGAGCTCAAAACGCTGAGGCTGACGCAGCGCATCACAGCGCTCCAGCAAGCGCAACACGGCAGCAGGGCTCAGCTCCAGACTGCCATGCACATGGCCATGCTCCCGCGCCACCACCTCGGCCAGCTCTGCGCAGTCACGCGGCACGCGCAGGCGCTGGGCGATGGCGGCGGCCAACTTGACGCTGCGCCCCTCATGGCCGATGTGGCGGGGCAGCAGGTCAGCCAGCGTCGTGCCCTTGCCGAGGTCATGGGCCAGGCAAGCGTAGCGCACGCTCAGGGGCGCCTCCAGACGGGCACTCATGCCCAGCACCAGCATCAGGTGCACACCGGTATCGATCTCCGGATGATGGGCCGGCGGCTGCGGCACGCCCCACAAGCGATCCACCTCGGGCAGCAGCCGCGCCAGCGCGCCACAGCCGCGCAGGACCTCGAACATCCGCGCCGGACTGGCCTCCATCAAGCCGCGAGCGAATTCCTGCCAGACCCGCTCGGCGACCAGCGCATCGAGCTCGCCGCTGTCCACCATCGCGCGCATCAGCGCCTGCGTCTCAGGCGCCACCGTGAAATCGGCAAAGCGGGCGGCAAAGCGCGCCAGCCGCAAGATGCGCACCGGATCTTCGGCAAAGGCCTCCGACACATGGCGCAGCACCTTGTTATGGAGATCGGCCTGGCCGCCGTGGGGGTCAATCAACCGGCCTTCGGCGTCCTGGGCCATCGCGTTGATGGTCAGATCACGGCGGCGCAGGTCTTCTTCCAGCGTCACATCGGGCGCGGCATGGACGCTGAAGCCGTGATAGCCCGGCGCCGTCTTGCGCTCGGTACGCGCCAGCGCGTATTCCTCGTGGCTGACGGGATGCAGAAACACCGGAAAGTCCTTGCCGACCGGCAGAAACCCTGCCGCCAACATCTCGGCCGGACTGCCCCCCACGACCACCCAGTCGTGATCGCTCACCGGTAGGTTCAGCAAGGCGTCTCGGACCGCGCCTCCGACTAAATAGGTTCGCATGGAGCTCAGTCTAATGGGCGATCGGCAGGCCAACAGATGGCGGCAAATTCGTTGAAAACACTCAAATCCCCGACCGCCTCCGACTCCCCCGAAACAACTGATACACATTTGATGCCCGTAACCCCCTCCGTCCCCCTACTACGAGGGATAGCCCGAGGTCGGGAGGCGCCCCAGAATCCAGTCGTACTGTCTCATCGTGGAGGAATCCATGAATCAGCGCAGCGAGGATGAGCGGTCCTCATAGTCAATGCGTACATCGCCCCCTATCCAAGGGGTGCCAGCGCCCGCGATGCGAGCGTAAAATGCAAACGCAGGCGGACATGTCCGTCGGCCCAAATAATTTGGAGGTAGGTATGAAATTGAAGACTCTTGTTGCCGCATCACTGCTGGCAGTTTCCGCAACTGGCTCCTACGCCAACACGGTGTTCACGGCTTCCGGCTCGTTCAGCGGCATGTTCAGCGACACCTTCGACTTCACCATCCTGACGCCGATGTACCTGACGAATGCGGGCGTCACCGCGGTGCTGACCCCCGATGTGAACAGCACAACCGGCTTCGACATCAAGTCGGTGAGCTGGGTCGGCGGCCCCTTCGTCTTCAATAATGTTGACACACCGCTGGGCGGCAGCCTGTTCCAGCAGTACACAGCCGCCGTGGTTCCTGCACTGCTGGCACCGGGCACCTATTCGATTCAGGTGACCGGCGTCTCGTTGTCGGCGGGCGCTTCCTACACCGGCAACGTTACCTTGGCTCCGGTGCCGGAACCCGAGACTTACGCGTTGATGCTGGCCGGCTTGGGCGCTATTGGCTATATGGCTCGTCGCCGCAAGGGCGCCTGACCTCAACGCCAGCTTTGCAAAGCAGAAAGGCGGTGCGAATGCACCGCCTTTTTCCGTTCTGGCAAAGGATGGCAACCTAGAGTCTGTGGCTGCGATCCCCGTGGGAGAACCCCAGCGCATCAAAAGCCTCTCCTCGCACCAGACCGATGACCTTGAACAGCTCACCCATCTCGTGCTCGGCCAGCAGTTTCTGGGCCGGGGCCAGGGTTCGGTAGTCGGCGCCCTGCATCAGTTCGGTCAGTCCGCAGTTGAGCAGAAAGCGGCCCTGCGAGGTGTAGCCCAGCACCTCCAGTCCGGTCTCCTGGGCGGCCAGCGCGACGCCGGTGAAGTTGATGTGGGCGGTGATGTCCTTAAGGCCGACATCGACCAGCGGGTCCATATCGCTCTGGTGCAGGCGGTGACACATCAGGGTGCCGCCGCTGCGCTGCGGGTGGTAGTACTCGGCCTCGGGGAATCCGTAGTCCAGCAGGAACACCGCGCCACGCACCAGGCGTTCGCCCAGGGTGCGCACAAAGGCCTCGGCCTGCGGATGGATCTCGATCACCGTGCCGGGCACGAAACCGCCGTCCAGCGGCGGCCGTAAATCGGTCGGCCGGTCGGCCCATCGAAAGCCCATGGCTTCGGCAGTGACACCTCGCTCCCACCACTGGGCGCCGTCCCAATGCAGCAGTTGCACCGGCATCGCGTCCAGCACCTCGTTGCCAACGACCACCCCTTCGATTTGCTCGGGCAGCTCGGACAGCCAGCACACCTTGTCGCCGAAGCGCGCCAGGCGCTGCGCCTGGCGGGCACGCAGGCTGCCGGACAGGTCGACGATGGTGTAGCTGGCGACCGCATCGCCCAGCGTCTCCAGCAACTGCTCGGCCAGGGCGCCCGAGCCGGCGCCAAACTCCCACACACTACCTGTGCCAATGGCCTGCAGCGCCTGTGCCACCTGACGCGCCAGCGCTTGTCCGAACAGCGGTGACAACTCGGGCGCGGTGACGAAGTCCGAGCCGCTGGAGGGCATCAGGCCGAACTTCGTGCTCTGATTCGCGTAGTAGCCGAGGCCGGGCTCGTAAAGGGCCAGAGCCATGAAACGGTCAAATGGTAGCCAGCCACCGGCCTGCAGCAGCTGCTGCGCGATAACGGCGACGAGAGGCGATGGGTCGGGGCTTTGCTGCATGCGGGCATTCTAGGAGCCCGATGCAACCGCCCCTGACTCAGCTCAGCACCGGCCAGCGGCGTTGCGCCACCCAGGCTTCGAACTCGGCCACCGGCAGCGGGCCGCCCAGGGCCAGACCCTGGATCTGCTGGCAGCCCCACAGCGCCAGCAGATCCTGCTGGGCGCGGTTCTGCACGCCCTCGGCGATCACGGTGAAACCCAGCCCCCGGGCCATCTGCACGATGGCTCGGGTGATGGCCAGCGCGCCGGCATCGTCCGGCAGTGCCTCGACGAACTGCCTGTCCACCTTGAGCTTGTCAATCGGCAACTGGGTCAGGTGGCTGAGCAGGGTGTGGCCGGTGCCAAAGTCATCGACCGAAATCTGCAGGCCCAGAGCCTTCAGCTCGATCAAGGTCTTGCGCATCAGCGGCAGGTCGTCCATCAGCATGCGCTCGGTCAGCTCCAGCTCCAGCCACTCACCGGGCACGCCTTCCTCCGCCAGAATGCGCGCCACCGAGGCGGCGAAGCCCTCCAGGCGGAACTGCATGCTGGACAGATTGACCGCCACCGGCACCGCGGCCAGGCCGCTCTCATGCCAGTGCTTGGCGCAGCGCGCCGCCTCGCGAAGAATCCATTCGCCCAGCGGCAGCATCAGGCGCAGCTGTTCGGCAACGCCGATGAAGGACTCAGGTGTCAACAGGCCGCGCGTCGGATGCTGCCAGCGTATCAAGGCCTCGGCGCCGACCAGGCGACCATCATCGATCTGCAGCTGGGGCTGGAAGTGCAGCACGAACTCGTCATGACTCAGCCCGTGGGCCAGCTGACTCTCCAGCACCAGCTCATCCAGGGCCAACGCCGCGGTAGAAGCATCGAAGAACTGGTGGTTGGCCCGGACCAAGGCCTTGGCCTGGTACATGGCCATGTCCGCACGCTGTATCAGCTGTTCAGGGCCACTGGCCTGCTCGGGAAACAGGGCGATGCCGATCGAGGGCGTGACCGACAAGGGCCGGCCGCCGGCCATCACCGGTTGCTCGACGTCGGCCAGCAGGCGGCGGGCGACCCCGTCCACCTGTTCGCGGCCCAGCACCGGCCGCAGCAGCAGCACGAACTCGTCTCCGCCGAACCGAGCCACCCGATCGGTGGCGCGCAAGGCACCGGTCAGGCGCTGGGCCACGGTGCGCAGCAGCACATCGCCTTCGAGATGGCCCAGCGAGTCATTGACGCGCTTGAAGTTGTCCAGGTCGAGGAACAGCATCGCCAGGGTCTCGCCATGGGCCAGCGCCTGGGCGCAGCAGCGTTGCAGATGCTCCATGAAGGCCATGCGGTTGGGCAGGCCCGTCAGCGCATCGTGGTGCGCCAGATGGTGGATGCGCGCCTGTGCCTCCAGACGGTCGCGCAGATCCCGGATGATGGTCATGCGCTGCAACTCGCCACCAAACATCATGCTGCGCACAATGAACTCGACCGGGATATGCGCGCCGCTCTTGTGCAGCAGGACGCTTTCATAGCGGGTCTCTTCCCGCGAGCGTATGACCTGCTGCACCTTGTGCACCGCCTCCGGGGCAATAAAGCTGAGCGTGCTGCAGCCCAGCAGCTCCTCCAGGCTGTGGCCCAGCAGTTCGCAGGCCGGGGGGTTGGCGTCGGTGATCAGTCCGTCGCGATGGAAGACGATGCCCTCCAGGCTGGCCTGCATGAATTTGCCCAGGCGCTCCTCCGACTCGCGGGCGGCACTCTCGGCCTGGCGGTGGCGGGTGATGTCGGCAATCAGTACAAAGGTGGCCAGCACGGTGCCGTCATCATCCAGCTGCGGCAGCAGGTTGACCTCGATCCAGCGCTCGCCAAGGCCGTTGCCCGCTGGCGCACGCCGCTCGTAGAGCACCGGTTGGCCGGTGCGCAGCAGCGCGTCGACATGCGGCTGTATCACCGCCGCGGCCTCGGGCCCGATGACTTCGGCGAAGTGCCGGCCCAACAGGGAGGTCTCGGTCCAGCCAAAGGCATCCGCATACTGGCGGTTGGCGAACAGGCAGGCGCTGGTGCTGGCCTCATAGACGGCGATCAGCACCGGCAGATTGTTGGCCAGCAGGCGAAAGCGGGCCAGCTCCGCCTGGGCTTCAAGTAGTTCAGTGGCCGACATGCGCAACAGTCCTCCGGGCGCGCGGCGCGATCATGGTCATGCGGACTGCACGGTATCCAGGGCCAGGCACAGGTCTTCCCAGGCGCGGGCCTTGTCGGTCAGATTGCGCAGCAGATAGGCCGGGTGATAGGTCACGATCAGGGGCACACCATGGAACTGGTGGACACGGCCGCGCAGGCGCCCGATGGGCTCGCTGCTGCGCAGCAGCGACTGCACGGCGAAGCGCCCCATGGCCAGGATGATGCGCGGCTGCACCAGCTCGATCTGGCGCAGCAGGAAAGGCTCGCAGCGCGCCAGCTCCTCGGGCTCCGGA